>Ga0209036_1000526_pt1 | contig 16941 bp, 18 predicted proteins | sample MarorgKNORR_S2LV_3_FD_188222 | JGI IMG/M metagenome (GOLD analysis project Ga0209036, IMG submission 188222) | Marine microbial communities from the Southern Atlantic Ocean, analyzing organic carbon cycling - DCM_A/KNORR_S2/LV (SPAdes) (version 2) | ecosystem: Environmental > Aquatic > Marine >... | reverse complement strand
CATTATTAGAAATTAAAGAATCATTAAAAACAAAATCATTTTCAAGTTCAAGAGCTTTGTCTTTAAAATAGTTTTCATAATATTTTGATGTACTATTCTCTTTATTGGATTCATTACTATAAATACCATCAGATGAAACTAAACTTGATGAGTTAAATGATCCACACCCTGCTAACATTAATAATATTGTATTGATTAGAAAAAGATTAAGATGTGAATATAATTTGCTGAATGGCATTATTAATATATTTTTGTTACATAAATATAGAAACAAAATTTGTGCCAAATAGGATATGTCTAAAAAATTAACGAAAAGAAGTGAAAATTATTCAAAATGGTACAACGAGTTAGTTGTTATGGCTGACTTAGCTGAGACCTCTAGTGTTCGTGGATGTATGGTAATTAAGCCATATGGGTATGCGATTTGGGAAAAAATTCAACAAGAATTAGATTTAAAGTTCAAAGAGACAGGTCACTATAATGCTTATTTCCCATTATTTGTTCCTAAAAGTCTTTTCGAAGCAGAAGAAAAAAATGCTGAAGGATTTGCAAAAGAATGTGCTGTTGTTACCCACTATAGATTGAAAAATGATGAGAAAAATCCAGGAAAGCTAAAAGTAGATGAAAACTCTAAGTTGGATGAAGAATTAATTGTAAGACCAACTAGTGAAGCAATAATTTGGAGAACATATAAGAATTGGATTCAGTCTTACAGAGATTTACCTATTCTTTTAAATCAGTGGGCAAATGTAGTAAGATGGGAAATGAGAACTAGATTATTTTTAAGAACAGCTGAATTTTTATGGCAAGAAGGTCATACTGCTCATGCTACTAAAAAAGAAGCTTTAGATGAAACAAAATTAATTGTTGATTTGTATGCTAATTTTGTGGAAAATTTCATGGGTATTTCTGTTCTTTCTGGCCTAAAATCTGAATCTGAAAAATTTGCAGGTGCAGAAGAGACCTATTGTATAGAATCTTTAATGCAAGATGGAAAAGCATTACAAGCAGGAACATCTCATTTTTTGGGTCAAAACTTTGCCAAAGCATTTGATGTAAAATTTGCCGATAAAGATGGTAAATTAGACCATGTTTGGGCTACATCATGGGGAGTTTCTACAAGGTTAATGGGCGCTTTGATAATGAGTCATGGAGATGATAATGGGTTGGTTTTACCACCAAAATTGGCACCCTATCAGGTAGTAATTATTCCTATTTTCAAATCTGAAGATGAATTAAATGAAATTTCAGAATATATTAAACCTCTATTAAACGAAATAAGAAATAATGGTTATTCTGTAAAGTTTGACAATAGACTTAATTTTAAGCCTGGTTATAAGTTTAATGAACATGAAATAAAGGGAGTCCCAATTAGGATTACTGTAGGTCAAAGAGATTTAGAACAAAAAACTTTAGAAATTTTTAGACGAGATAAAATGATAAAGAAAAATATAAATTTTTCAGAAGTTAATAATGAGATTGAATTTTTAATTGTTGATATACAAAATGAATTATTAAAAAAGTCTAAAAAATTCATGAATGATAATATCAATATTGCCAATAATTATCAGGAATTTAAAAAGATGATTGAAGAAGGGGGGTTTGTTCTTGCACATTGGGATGGAACAAGTGAGTCTGAAGAGAAAATTAAAAAAGAAACAAAAGCAACTATTAGAACTATTCCTTTTGAAAAAAATGATTCCGGTAAGTGTATCATATCTGGGAGAAAATCTGAGTGCAGAGTTTATTTTGCAAGATCATATTAAATTTGACAATTAATATTTTGGATGTTTATTTGCTTTGTATAAATTTGCACGGTTAATTTTTCTGGCCCGTTCGTCTATCGGCTAGGACGCCAGGTTTTCATCCTGGTAAGAGGGGTTCGATTCCCCTACGGGCTACTACTTTTATTAAAAGTTTAAAACTTATCATTTACTTACATTCAATTTTTTATTTTAAAATATTTTACATGATTTAAAGTTTTTAATTGTAAATAAAAAACTATTATATTTGCGAGGCTAAAAAAGTAGATTAATTATGGCAAATCATAAATCAGCATTAAAAAGAATAAGACAGACGAAGACTAGAAATTTAAAAAACCGTTTACAGCATAAAACAACTCGTAATGCTATAAAAACATTAAAAGACTCTAGTAATAAAAAAGAGGCTGAAAAATTGCTAGTTAATGTTACTTCTTTATTAGATAAGCTAGCTAAGAACAATATTATTCATAAGAACAAGTCTGCAAATTTAAAATCTAAGCTATCCAAGCATGTAAATTCACTCAAGGCTAAAAGCTCATCAAAAAGTAAGGTTAAAGCAAAAGCTAAGAGTTCATAGAAATTAAAAACTCTTCATTATTTAGTGTTTTTTTAATTTTATCAGCAACAAATTCCATTGCTTCAACTGGATTCATATCTGCTAGGTATTTTCTCATAATCCACATCCTTTGAACTGTATTTTCATCTAATAGTAGATCATCTCTTCTTGTACTTGATGAAACTAAATCAATAGCTGGGAAAATTCTTCTGTTAGAAATTCTTCTATCTAATTGAAGTTCCATATTTCCAGTTCCTTTGAATTCTTCAAAAATTACTTCATCCATTTTTGAACCAGTTTCGGTCAAAGCTGTTGCTATTATTGAAAGTGAACCTCCACCTTCAATATTTCTAGCAGCACCAAAAAATCTTTTTGGTTTATGTAAGGCATTCGCATCAACACCACCACTTAAAATTTTTCCAGATGCGGGCTGAACTGTGTTATAAGCTCTAGCTAATCTTGTTATTGAATCTAAAAGAATAACAACATCATGACCACATTCTACTAGTCTTTTGGCTTTAGATAAAACAATATTTGCTACTCTTACATGCCTATCAGCTGGTTCATCAAATGTGGATGCAACTACTTCACCTTTTACATTCCTTTGCATATCAGTTACTTCTTCAGGTCTTTCATCAATAAGTAGTATAATTTGATATACTTCTGGATGATTTGCTGCTATAGCATTTGCAACATCTTTTAATAACATTGTTTTTCCAGTCTTAGGCTGAGAAACAATCATACCTCTTTGTCCCTTACCAATGGGAGAAAAAAGATCCATAATTCTAGTTGAAATACTACTTTCTTTATCAGCTATATTAAACTTTTCTTCAGGGAATAATGGTGTTAAATGTTGAAAAGATACTCTATCACGAACAACATCTGGACTAAGTCCATTTATTTTACTCACTTTTATCAATGGAAAATATTTTTCCCCTTCTTTTGGAGGTCTAACTTGACCCAAAACAGTATCACCAGTTTTTAAGCCAAATAACCTTACTTGAGACTGTGAAACATAAATATCATCCGGAGAACTTAAATAATTATAGTCTGAAGATCTTAAAAATCCATATCCTTCTTGCATAATATCAAGTACACCCTCAGATTCTATAATTCCATCAAATTCAAAATCAGGTGCTTTATATCGATTTCTTGCATCTTTATTATGACTTCTTTCAAAAGGTTTATTCTTAATCTCTTTTTTTATTGGATCTTTCTTAGTTAAATCCTTTTTATTTTCATTTTTTAGATGATAATCGATAATGTTTTTAATTATTTCATCTTTTTTACCAGTAGATTCAACTCCTAATTCTTTTGCTATAACAATTAGCTCTGAAATCTTTTTTTTGTTTAAATCTTTTATCTCTGACATAATTTAAAATCGTGATGTTTGCTATCTGGAAAGTTTTTTTGATAGCAATGCAAATATACAATATTTTTATTTATAGATAAAAAACAATATTTTTATCTGTAAAATTTTTTAGTGTGATACAAAGAATTCAATCCCTTTATATGTTAATGATCTTAACAATAAATTTGTTTTTAATTTTTTCAATTGACAGTAATTCATCCATATCAAACTCAGAAAATTATTTTGGTCACTTTAGAATATATTTGAATGAATACTATTTTTCTGAAATCATTTCATCTTTAATATTATTAAATATTTTTTTATTTAGATATCAAAAAATTCAACTTATAATATTAAAACTTATTGGATTCATTTTGATTTATGGATTGTTCAATTTTTTTGATGAGAGATCAATAAGTCAATCACTAAAAGATTTAGGTCTTTTCTATTTTATTATTTCTTTTATTTTGGTTTATTTATCACACAAGGCAATTAGTAAGGATAAGTCAATTATTGATTCATCCAACAGATTAAGATAGGCTTGACCTGTTACCCAACTCTACAATCTCCATATTTTCAATCTTTTTTTTGTTTAAATTAAACCTTATCATAGTTCTTTTCTTATGAAAACCATGCTTTCCAGCAGCACCAGGATTGATACATAGTATATTATTCTTTTTATCATTTTCTACTTTTAGAATATGAGAATGACCATAAATTAGTATATCTGGATATTCTTTGTTAATTATTTTTTTTACTCTGGAGTTATAGTTTGGTTGTTTCCCTGCAATATGAGTTGTTAATATTTTAAATCCCTCAATATTTAATAGCTCATTTTCATTTGTAATTGACCTGATTTCAGCACTATCGATATTGCCATAAACTGCTCTTAGGTTTGACACTTTTGATAAGGTATCAATTACATTAATATCACCAATGTCACCAGCATGAATAACTAAATCAGCTTTTTTTGCATACTTTAAAATTACATCATCAATGTATCCATGAGTATCTGATATAAGAAGAATTTTTTTCAATTGGTTATATTGTTATTACTTATCTTTGATAATTTACAAATCTAGGCTTTAATTGAGATATTTTATTGAAATTTCGTATTTAGGAACCGGTTACCATGGATGGCAAATACAGCCAAATGCTATTACGATTCAAGAAGTTTTAGAAAACTGTATGTCTAAAATCCTTAATTCAAAAATAAAATTAATTGGTGCAGGTAGAACTGATTCAGGTGTTCATGCTAATCAAATGTTCGCACACTTTGATTTTGATTATAAAATTATTAATAGTAATGAGCTTATTTACAAGCTCAATTCTTTCTTGCCTAAAAAGATTGTGATAAATGATTTAATAATGGTTAAAAATGATGCTCATGCAAGATTTGATGCCATTTCAAGATCTTATGAATATCATATTACAAATAAGAAAAACCCTTTCCAAATAAATAAAATTTATTTTTTTAAAAACAGTTTAGATTTAACAAAAATGAATTTATGCTCTGATATTCTCTTGGATTATAATGACTTTAAATGTTTCTCGAAGTCAAAAAGTGATGTAAAAACTTACAATTGTAATATTTTATATGCTAAATGGGAAATAATAAACGAAGTGTTTGTTTTTAAAATAAAAGCAGATAGATTTTTAAGAAATATGGTTAGAGCAATTGTTGGTACATTAATTGAAGTGGGGTTAGATAAAATTTCTCTAGAAGAATTTGAATCAATAGTTAAAAAAAAAGACAGGAAATTAGCAGGTTATTCTGTTCCAGCGCATGCACTTTTTTTAAAAAAAATTGAATATAATTGGGTTGAAATTTTAAAGAATGGATAAGAAAAAATTTAATTTTAAATTGTTTGCTAGGCTAATTAAATATGTAAAGCCATATAAGTTTAATTTTATTTTTGTCTCCCTAGCAGCTATCTTAATTTCCTTTTTTTCAATAATGAATCAATATTTATTAAAGATTGCTGTTGATGATTACATAACATTAAAGAATTTCAATGGTTTAATTACTATTATTTCTATAATGATCGCTGTTCTTCTTTTTCAAGTTCTTTTTCAATTCCTATTTGTTTATTTTACTAATTTATTAGGTCAAAAAGTTGTATTTGATATTAGAACAAAATTATTCTCTAAAATAATTTCATTTAGAATGTCATATTACAATAAATCGTCTGTAGGAAGATTAGTTACAAGAACAGTCAATGACATGGAAACTATTGCTAGTATTTTTAGTCAAGGACTATTTATGATAATAGCTGATTTAATTTTAATGTTTTCTGTTTTAACTGTAATGGTAATTTTAAGCATAAAATTATCTCTCATTATATTTTTAATTCTTCCATTCATTATAATAGCTACAAGATTGTTTCAAATGGCTATGAAAGTAGCATTTAATCATGTAAGAAATGAGGTTGCTAATTTAAATTCTTTTGTTCAGGAAAGATTGTCTGGAATGAAAGAAATACAAATTTTTAATAGACAAAAAATAGAATATGAAAATTTTAAAAAAATAAATGAGAGACATAAAGTAGCATGGTTAAAAACAGTATGGTACAATTCAATTTTTTTTCCAATTGCTGAAATATCTACATCAATAACTATTGGCTTAATTGTATGGTATGCAGGATTTAATAATATTGGAGTTGAAAACTCAATTACTTTAGGTACTGTCTTTTTGTTTATTCAGTTATCTCAGATGCTTTTTAGACCATTAAGACAAATAGCAGATAAATTTAACACCCTTCAGATGGGCATGGTTGCTGCAAATAGAGTTTTTAATATTTTAGACACAAATGAATTTGTTAAGGATTTATATTCAAACAAATCAAAGTCAATTATAGGAAAGATAGTTTTTGAAAAAGCAACTTTTTCCTACGTAAAAAATAATAATGTTCTAAAAAATGTTTCTATTAAAATAAAGCCTGGAGAAAAAGTGGCAATTGTAGGACCTACTGGATCGGGAAAATCAACGATTATAAAACTTATTTTAAGATTTTATGATTTAAATAGTGGTAAAATAACTATAGATGGAACTGATATAAAAAAGTTTTCATTAAAAAATTTAAGGTCTCAGGTTTCTTTAGTTTCTCAGGACATTTTTCTTTTTGCAGATTCCATTTATAATAATATTTCTCTTTTTAATAAATCAATATCAAGAATTGAAGTCGAAAATGCTGCAAAAGAGATTGGTATATTTGATTTTATAAAAAAATTACCTGGTGGATTTGATTACAATGTTAAGGAGAGAGGAGTAATGTTATCTGAAGGTCAGAGACAACTAATTTCATTTTTAAGAGCTTACGTTTCGAATCCCAAGATTTTAATTTTAGATGAAGCTACATCTTCAATTGATTCAAAAACTGAACAATTGATCCAATATGCTACCAATAAAATTATAGCCGATAAAACTTCCATTATAATTGCCCACAGGTTATCTACTATCCTCAATTCTGACAAAATAATCTATCTTGAAAATGGTGAAATAAAGGAAGTTGGAACTCATCAAGAATTGATAAATATTAATAGAGGTTATTACAAGAAATTATTTGAATATCAGTTTAAAGAATCTGAAAATTTAAAGAAGGTCATTTGAAATTAAATCCCTAAGTTCTTTATCATTTTTATAATTACATATTTTACCATTTTTTATGTATGACAATTTACCTGTTTCTTCGGATATTACTATAGATATGGCATCTGATTCTTCTGTTATTCCAATCCCAGCTTTATGTCTTAAACCTAAAGATTTATTAATATTTCTGTTTTTTGAAATCGGAAGAGTTACTCTAGTTGCAACAATAACATTACCAACTACAATTGCTGCTCCGTCATGCAAGGGGCTGTTTTTATAAAAAACACTTTCAATTATTGGAAGAGATAATTCTGCATTAATAGTATCCCCATCTTCTTTAATAAAGTCTAAATTATTATTTCTTTCAAACACAAAAATTGCACCTGTTTTATTTTTTTTTAATTTATTACAAGCAACAATAAAACCATCTATATCTAGTTTCGTTTGTTCATCATTTATTTTAAAAAATAAATTAAATCTTTTCCAAAATGATTTATTATTTGTGAATCTTGAAGATCCAAGTAAAAGTAAAAACTTCCTGAGTTCTTGTTGAAAAACAATAATTATTGCAAAAACACCAACTCCAATAAAACCACCTAAAATACTACTTAAAATATTCATATTTAAAAGATCCGTTATCCACCATATAATATATATAATTACAAATCCTCTAAAAACTATTATAGCCGCTGTTCCTCTTACTAGCTTATATGCATAATAAAGCATTATCGCGACTAAAATAACATCAATGATTGGTAGAATTGTGGATTTTATTAAGTCAAGAATTTCCAAAGTATTACAAAATTAGTTAAAATAGACTATTAATTGTTTTTTCATATAAAATAATACATTCTTTAGCTTCTTTAACATCGTGAACTCTTAGAATATTTGCTCCTTTCATTAATGCAATAGTATTAACACTTGATGTCCCATTTAATGCTTCATCGCTGGTTGTTTTAAGGGTTTTAAAAATCATTGATTTTCTAGAAAACCCTGTTAATAAAGGAGCATCCAAAGCCTTAAAGTTTTCAAGATTGTTTAAGATCTCGAAGTTATGTTCAACAGTTTTTCCGAAGCCGAAGCCTGGATCAACTATTATATCAACAATATTTTTTTTTCTTGCCACTTTAATTCTTTCAGCAAGAAATTGAATAATTTCTACAGCTGTATGTTTATATTTAGGTGAGTTTTGCATATTTCTGGGATTTCCTTTCATATGCATTAAAATATATGGACAATTAAATTTTGATATAACATCCATCATTTTTGAATCAAAGACACCCGCACTAATATCATTAATTATATCTGCTCCTTCAATTAGGGAAGCTTTAGCTACCTCAGACCGAAAAGTATCAATCGATATAATTAAATTTTTAAAATTTTTTTTTATAAAAATTAGAGTTGGAATTACTCTTTCCAACTCTTCAGAAATTGAAACCTCACTAGCTCCTGGTCTAGAACTATATCCTCCAATATCAAGAATATCCATACCATCATTAATCATTTTATTAATATGGTTTTTTATTTTCTGATCGTCTTTAAACTTACCCCCGTCATAAAATGAATCAGGCGTTATATTTAAAATCCCCATGACTTTAGGCGATGAAAAATCATAAAGATTTCCACGAATATTAATATTCATTTTTGATTAGTTTATTACTTAATTTTAGCCGAAATTTACATAAAATAACTTTTGTGACAACAACAGAGAAACAGTTTGATTCAATAATTTTAAAATGTATTGAAGTTTTTTCAGCTAAAATGAAGGATTATGGAAGTGCTTGGAGAATTTTAAGATTACCATCTTTAACTGATCAAATTTATATTAAAGCTCAAAGAATAAGAAGTTTACAAACAAAAAAAACTAGTAAGATTAATGAAGGTCAAGTATCTGAATTCATTGGAATAATAAATTATTCAATTATGTCTTTAGTTCAAATTGATTTGGGTATTGCTGATGAACCTGACATGAATTACAATGATTCTATTAAAAATTACAATAAACATGTAGCTATTGTTAAAGATTTAATGAAAGACAAGAATCATGATTATGGTGAAGCATGGAGAGAAATGAGAATTAGTTCACTCACTGATTTGATAATTCAAAAATTATTAAGAGTTAAACAAATTGAGGACAACAATGGTGAAACCCTAGTAAGTGAAGGTATAGATGCAAATTATCAAGATATAATTAACTATTCTGTATTTGCTTTGATTCTTATTAATCAATAAATAAGATGAAATTTTTAAATATTATTTTCACTTTATTTGGAGTAGTTACAGTAATATTTTTTTTATTTCAAGTACTTCCTGGTGACCCGGCAAGAATGATGATGGATCAGAATGAAAATAAAGAACAGTTAAAAGTTATTAAAGAGAAATATGGATTTAATGAACCTATTATCAAACAATATTTTTACTATTTAAATGATTTATCAGTAATTTCATTACACTCAAAAGACCCAAAGAAAATTACTTTTTTTTCAAAGAATAAATATTCAGCTTTAGAGTTAATTGAATTTAAATATTCATTTCTAGTTTTAAAATTACCTTACCTGAGAGAATCATATCAAAGAAGAGGGGTAAAAGTTTCCACAATTATTTCGAATACTTTTCCAAATACAATTGTTTTAGCTGTTTCTGCAATTTTAATTGCAACAATAATTGGTTTATTTTTTGGAATCATTTCTGCTCTTTATAAAGAAACCTTAATAGATAATTTTATTCAATTGTTAAGTACATTTGGAATGAGTATGCCATCATTTTTAAGCTCAATCATTTTTGCCTGGATTTTTGGTTTTCTTTTGGCTGACTATACTAATCTTAATATGACTGGAAGTTTATTCGAGTTAGATGATTTTGGTAATGAATATAGATTGGTATTAAAAAACTTAATACTTCCATCAATTGTATTAGGAATTAGACCGATTGCTGTGATTAGTATGATGATGAGAAACTCGTTAATAGAAACTTTAAACAAAAATTATGTTATAACAGCCTATTCTAAAGGGTTGTCAAAAACTAAAGTAATTCTTAATCATTGTATTAAAAACTCTTTAAATCCAGTAATTACTGCATTATCGGGATGGTTTGCAAGTCTTTTAGCTGGTTCAGTTTTCGTTGAGTATATTTTTGGATGGAATGGATTAGGCAGAGAAATTGTTAATTCTTTAAACCTCCTGGATGTTCCCGTTATTATTGGTTCTGTGATTGTAATTAGTTTTTCTTTTATAATGATTAATATATTTGTTGATTATATATATAAAATACTTGATCCAAGAATAACATAATTATGAGAAAAAAAATAGTTGCAGGTAATTGGAAAATGAATAATGATGAGATTGAATCTCAGAGATTAATTAATTCAATTATAGAAAAAAAATTAGATAATAATTGTGAGGTTTATGTTTCTCCATCTTTTCCCTTTTTAAAAGACGCAATAAAATTATGTGATAAAACTAATATCAAAGTTTTAGCTCAAAATGTATCACACGAGATAGAGGGTGCTTTTACAGGGGATGTTTCATGTAAAATGTTAGATAGTCTTGAAGTTAAAAGCGTTATTATAGGTCACTCAGAGCGAAGAACAATATTCAAAGAAGATAACAATATGCTTTTGAACAAATTGAAATTATGTTTTAAAAATAATTTTCAAGTATTTTTTTGTATTGGTGAAGATATTGATGCAAGAAAATCTGAAGAACAATTCTTTGTGATTGAAGATCAATTAAATAAAACAGTTTTTCAATTAGAAAATATTGACCCAAATAAGTTAATAATTGCTTACGAGCCAGTTTGGGCAATTGGAACAGGCCTCTCAGCAACCCCTAATCAAGCTCAGGAAATGCACAAATTCATCAGGGAAAAATTTAAAAATAAGTTTTCAGAATCTATTTCTGAGAAATTATCAATTATTTATGGTGGAAGTGTTAAACCTAGCTCTGCAAAAGAAATTTTTGCTCAAAATGATGTTGATGGCGGGTTAATTGGAGGAGCTTCTTTGAAATCTAACGATTTTGCTGATATTGTTAATTCAATTTAACTTAATTTAAAAATTGTAAATTAGACATAACCAACTGGTTATGAGTGTTAAAGAAAAAGAAAAAAATAAAATTTCTGAGGATAACATAATAGGTGATGAACATCAAATCATTCTTTACAACGATGATTTTAATACCTTTGATCATGTTATTCAAACCTTAATTAGTGTTTGTGATCATACACCTGTTCAAGCTGAACAATGTACTTTAATTGTACACTACAAAGGTAAATGTTCAGTAAAGTCTGGTACGCTTATTGATCTTAAACCTAGACTTAAGAAGATGGTTGATGCAAAATTATCAGCTGAAATAATTTAAATAACGATTATGAAATTAATTTTTAGTATGTCATTGGTTCTTTTTTTTAATTGTATCTTTTCCCAAAACAATAGTCAATTGCCAAAATCAATTCACAGTTTCAATGTTCAAGATATTTATGGAAATGAGTTTGATTTTAAATCTCTAAAAGGAAAAAAAGTTATGATAGTTAATACTGCGTCAAAATGTGGTTTAACATACCAGTATGAAAACCTTGAAAAGTTATATAAAGAGTATAAAAACGATAACTTTATAATCATCGGTTTTCCTGCTAACAATTTTTTATGGCAAGAGCCTGGATCAAATGAAAAAATTGCAACTTTTTGTAAAGAGAATTATGGTGTTAGTTTTCCAATGATGGGTAAAGTTTCAGTTAAAGGTTCTGGAATGCACCCCATATATAAATTTTTGACCAAGAAAAGTGAAAATGGTGTTATTGACTCATCTGTTTCTTGGAATTTTCAAAAATATTTAATTGATGAAAAAGGATTTGTTGTCAAAGTAATTTCTCCGAGAACAAAACCAGATGATCAAACTGTAATTGATTGGATTTCAAGTTGATATATGTCAAAGAAAAAAAGTACTAAATGCGTTCACTCAGGTGGTATAACTGATGACAAGTTTTTTGGAAACATAACACCAATATACCCGTCCATAACATATGACTATTTAAATAGTGATGCTTATCCTAGATATTTTAATACTCCAAACCAACTTTCAGTTTCAAAAAAAATTGCAGAACTTGAAGGAACTGAAGATGCTTTAGTTTTTGGCTCAGGCCTTGCTGCAGTAGCAACTTCAATGTTTTCTTTTGTGAGTTCTGGAGATCATGTAATATTACAAAAATCATTATATGGTGGAACAATTAATTTAGTTAATACTGAATTTAAAAAGTTTAATATTTCATATGATTACATTGATGTAGCAAACCTTAAAGAACTTGATAGCGTTTTGAGACCGAATACAAAGATTATTTACATTGAATCTCCTAGCAACCCGCTTTTAAGCATAACAGATATCAAATCAATTTCCAATTTTTCAAAAAAAAATAATTTAATTTCAATAATTGATAATACTTTTTCAAGTCCAATAAATCAAAATCCAGCGAATCTTGGAATTGATTTAATTATTCATAGTGCTACTAAATATTTAGGTGGACATAGTGATATTTTGGCTGGAACAGTTTGTGGATCAAATGAATTGATTTCAATTATAAAAAAATCCGGATTAAATTTTGGCAGTAATATTAGTGAGTATATTTCTTGGCTTCTTGAAAGAAGTATTAAAACTTTGTCTGTTAGAGTATTAAAACAAAATGATAATGCCCTGAAAATTGCAAATTTTTTAAATAATCATAATATGATAAATAAGGTTTATTATCCAGGTCTTTCAAGCCATGATAAACATGATATAGCTAAAAAACAGATGACAGGTGGATTTGGAGGAATGGTTTCCTTTGAATTAAAAAACAGCATTAGTTCTGATGAATTTGTTAAAAGTTTACAAGTTATTCAACCTACAATGAGTCTAGCTGGTGTGGAGTCAACTATAACATCTCCTGCTAAAACATCTCATAAAAAAATGGATCCTAAAGAAAGAGATGAGATTGGAATAACTAAAAACCTTTTAAGATTTTCTGTAGGAATTGAAGATGTAGATGATTTAATCGATGATTTATCTAACGCTTTAAAGTTAAATGGATAACACTTTAGATATACTTGCATTTGGTGCTCACCCTGACGATGTAGAATTGGGTTGCGGAGGTACAATTATTAAGGAGATTAAAGCAGGAAAAAAAGTTGGCATCATTGATCTTACAAGGGGAGAATTAGGTACAAGGGGAACTGCTGAGTTAAGAGATAAGGAAAGTATAGAAGCATCTAAGAAGATGGGAGTAGAGATAAGAGAAAACTTAGGTTTTAAAGATGGTTTTTTTATAAATGACGAACTTCATCAGTTAGAGGTTATAAAAATTATAAGAAAATATAAACCAAAAGTTGTTTTATGTAATGCAAAAGATGATCGTCATATTGATCACCCAAAAGGAGCAGATCTTGTTTCAGATTCATGTTTTTTAAGTGGATTAGAAAAAATTAAAACAACTTATGATAATAAAAAACAAGATTCATGGAGACCTATTAATGTTTATCACTACATACAATGGAAAAATATTAGCCCTGACTTTTTAGTAGATATTAGTGGATTTGAAGATTTAAAAATGAATGCTATAAAATGTTATTCTTCTCAGTTTTACGATCCTGAAAGCAATGAGTCAGAAACTTTAATCAGTAAAAAAAATTTTCTTAATACTATTTATAATAGATCACTAGATCTAGGCAGATTGATTGGAGTTGAACATGCTGAAGGATTTACATCAAATAAAATTATAGGAGCTAAATCAATAAATGATTTAATCTAAATCTATTATTTTATAATCTTATATATTATATTAGCGGACTCAAAAATGGTGGTTGTAGTTCAGTTGGTTAGAACGCCTGATTGTGGTTCAGGAGGTCGCCGGTTCGAATCCGGTCTTCCACCCAAATTTTTAAATGATTGAATACCCTTTTACATGCCCATATTGTTGGGAAAATCAAATAAAACTAATTGACCCATCCGTCTTTAATCAATCATTTATAGAGGATTGTGAAACATGTTGCAATCCAATTTCATTTAACATTAAAATACATGATAACATTATTGTCCAATCTAATGCAATTTCAATTGAACAATAAAAAAACCCATCATTTGATGGGTTTAGTTTCTAATCTTTAAGGAAAATTATTCCCTTTTAAGTTTAATGTTATACGGACCTTGTTTAAATTCCATAGTACCTTTTTCAGCATCAAAGGTAATTTTTAAACCCATTGCTTCACTGCCAAATATATCTTCATCCAATGCATCAAGTTGTACTGCTTGATTCATTACTTCAATAAACAGGTTGTTTTTTCTAATAAATACTCCAATTTTTAGAGGAACTCCTTCAGCTCCATAATTTCCAGCATATCCGTTCAACTTCTCTGTATTAACTTCAAATTTCTTAACTTCTGGTTTTGGATCTACAGCAATTCTTTTATCTCTATTTGCTATATTCCAGGCTGTATAAAAAACAAGCTTACTTCTAAGTTCTAAAAGGTCATATTCAATTTTATCAGGTGTATCTGAAGGTAAGTGATAATCTGGGTGAGTTCCTGAAAAATAAAAAATAATTGGGATACCATTTTTAGCAAAATTATAGTGGTCACTTCTGTAATAAAATCGATTTGGATCATCTTTAGCATTATATCTATAATCTAAATCTATATTAACTGTTTCAAGATTAGTTTGTTCAGATAATGTATGTAAATCTTGACTGTCGTGATCTGATCCAATAATATAAATATATTCTCTTTTATCTCCTTTTCTTGTTGGATCAATCCTACCGATCATATCAAGGTTAAGATTTGTAACTGTATTTGCTAGGGGATATATAGGATTATCTGCATAATAGGCAGAACCCAATAAACCTTTTTCTTCACCTGTTACATGTAAAAAAATAATACTTCTTTTTGGACCTTTACCTTTTTTACTAGCTTCTTTAAAAGCTTGGGCTATTTCTAACATAGCAACTGTACCAGACCCATCATCATCAGCTCCATTGTGTATTCTTTCTTTAACTTCTCCTATGTAGGCATCTCTAGATCTAGAACCTGTTCTTCCGTAACCAACGTGATCTAAGTGAGATGTGAGAACAAGATATTCATCTGGCTTTTCACTTCCTTTTATTATTGCTATTACATTTTCAGAATCAACCTCACCTTCATTTCCTCTTCTTAGGTTAAGTTTCATTTTTTGAAAATAATCTTTGTCAGGATCACCTGGTTCAATTTCATTTTCTATATAAAAGTTTCTTAAATATTCTACAGCTTTTTTTTGGCCTTGTGCTCCTGTATTTCTTCCTTCAAACTCATCAGAAGCATATATGTATAAATGTTCTTTAAGTTCCTCAGCTGTAATTGTTTTTGCAAACTTATCAGCTTTTTTTAATTGAGAAAATGAGTTTACAGAGAAAATGCATGCCAGAATTAGTAGTAAATATTTCATTCAGTTCACTTTTATTTAACGCAAATATAGTTATAATTTATAATGAATAATTTGTGACATAATTTATATATTTAGAAGAGTGAAAAATCTCATTTTTACAATATTACTCTCATTTATAACTATTTTAGGATGCAATAATGAATCTTTAAAAGACTATAATTTTATAATTGTTTTTGTTGATGATATGGGCTATGGTGATTTAGGTTCATATGGACATCCAACAATAAAAACACCTAATCTTGATATGATGTCATATGAAGGTCAAAAATGGACTCAATTTTATTCCGCTTCAAGTGTATGTACCCCAAGTAGAGCAGCGCTTATGACAGGAAGATTACCCATAAGAAATGGTATGATTGGAAAGAAATATAGAGTTCTTTTTGAAAATTCAGATTTTGGAATTCCTGAATCTGAAGTTACAATCGCAGAAAAGCTTAAAGAAAACGGTTACAAAACTGCTGCAATAGGTAAGTGGCACTTAGGTCATAAAAATAAATATTTGCCTACAAACAACGGATTTGATTATTATTATGGGATCCCATATTCAAATGATATGAATTCAATTAATGGAGTTACCTGTTGTCCTGGCAATAATTATTGGCCTCAGTATGAAAAAAATCCAATTAATTCTGATAATTACAATATTCCATTAATGGAGAATAATAAAATAATTGAAAGGCCTGCAGATCAAACTACAATAACGAAAAGATTTACAGAAAAGACAATTGATAAGATTAATGAATTAAAAGATGAAAAATTCTTTATTTATTTAGCACATAGTTTGCCTCACATTCCTCTATATGCTTCAGAAGACTTTTTGGGAAAAAGTAAAAACGGTTTGTATGGCGATGTAATTGAAGAAATTGATCATGGCATGGGAGCTATTATAAGTGAGCTAAAAAAATATAATCTTGATAAGAATACAATTGTTGTATTTACGTCAGACAATGGCCCATGGCTTCCATTTGAAACTCATGGTGGTTCTGCTGGGTTATTAAGAGAAGGCAAAGGAATGACTTGGGAAGGTGGTCAGAGAGTGCCAGGAATTTTTTGGGGAGCTGATATTAAACCTGGTGTAATTGATGAAATAGGTTCTACTATGGATCTTTTTCCAACAATTGTTGATTTATCTAATTCTGAAAAAATCTCAGACAGAGTAATTGATGGAGTTAACATAAAAAAAACATTATTGAATCACTCACAAAGTGAAAGAAATAATATAATTTTTTATAGAGAAAGAG
>Ga0209036_1000525_pt1 | contig 16949 bp, 20 predicted proteins | sample MarorgKNORR_S2LV_3_FD_188222 | JGI IMG/M metagenome (GOLD analysis project Ga0209036, IMG submission 188222) | Marine microbial communities from the Southern Atlantic Ocean, analyzing organic carbon cycling - DCM_A/KNORR_S2/LV (SPAdes) (version 2) | ecosystem: Environmental > Aquatic > Marine >... | reverse complement strand
AAGTTGATAAAATAATAGATGAGACTATTGGAGAAAGGATGACGATTATAGCAGGAATTCCATCATGGGTTCAAATGTACTTTGAAAAAATAGTCCAAATAAAAAAAAAGACAATTAGTGAAGTTTTTCCAGAGCTGTCTCTATATGTGTATGGAGGAGTAAGTTACGCGCCTTATAAAATGATGTTTGAAAAACTTTTTGGTAAAAATATTGACACCTTGGCCACTTTTCCTGCATCAGAGGGATTTTTTGGTTATCAAGATGAATTTAAAGAAAAAGACCCTGAGCTATTACTTCTCCTGAACAATGATATATTTTATGAGTTTATAAAGACGGAAGACTTTTTAAGAGGTGATAAAAAACGAATAAGCCTTAAAAGTGTAGAGTTAAATGTGAACTATTTATTGATAATATCAACCTCAGCCGGTTTGTGGGCATATAACATTGGAGACACTGTTAAATTCACATCTCTAAAGCCGTATAGGATAATTGTTACTGGACGAATCAAACAATTTTTATCTGCTTTTGGAGAACATGTTATAGCAGAGGAAGTGGAAAAGGCTTTAAAGCAAACGCTTAACAATACCAATGTAATTGTAAAAGAATTTACAGTAGCTCCTAAAATTAATCCTAAAGAAGGACTGCCTCATCATGAGTGGTATATAGATTTTGAAAATGCACCTAACAACATTAATGATTTTTCATCTGAGCTTGATAAACAAATGAGAAAATTAAACATTTATTATGATGATCTAGTAGCTGGAGGTATTATTAAGCCATTGATTATTAAAAGGATAAAAAGTGATGATTTTAAAAATTATATGCGTTCAGCTGGGAAGTTAGGAGGGCAAAATAAAGTCCCAAGGTTATCAAATGACAGAAAAATTGTAGACCAACTAACCTTATATTAAATTTTGAAAAACATAATTACATTTGTTTATCCAATTAAAAGAAGTTTTGTTCAAACAGATTTAAGAATTCTGTCTGAACTTAAAACAAAAGTTTTTGAGATACATTCTCCTCCACTTAAAGGATTTCAATTTTTCACTAATAGAGCTAGAGAGATATTTTTGAGTATAAAATTTATCTTTAAATCAAACTATCTAATCTGCTGGTTTAATGATTATCATTCTTTCTTTCCGCTTCTTATTTCAAATTTATTTATGAAAAAAACCATATTAATTGTTGGAGGATATGATGCTATTGTAGACAAAAAATCAAAACACGGGCTATTTTATAAAAAAGGGTTAAGGACGATTATTGGAAAATTAAACTATATGCTAGCAAAAGAAGTTTGGGTGGTACATAAGAGCTTAGAATCTGGGTGCCAACAAGCATATTACGACAATGGGATAATTTCAGGAATACGTAATTTAATAAATAAAAAGAAACTAAATATTAAAGAGGTATCAACGGGGTATGATTCAGAATTTTGGAAAAACACTAAATCACAAAAAAGAAATTCTGTAGTTACTGTTGCTTTTTTTAATTCAAAAAGAGTATTAGATATCAAAGGAATTAGTTTGTTTAACGAACTTGCAAAAAGAATTCCAAATTATGATTTCACAATTATAGGAGAAACAGGAATAAAAATTTCAGACTATCTCGAGCTATCTAAAAACATAATTGTTAAAGGTATTAAGACAAAAGAGGAATTACGAGATATTTATAGTGATCATAAATATTATTTTCAAGGCTCTAGACTTGAAGGGCTTCCTAATTCATTGTGTGAAGCAATGCTTTGTGAATGTATTCCCATAGGCTCTGCATATTTTGGTATACCAGATGCTATTGGAGATGCAGGGCTAATATTTAACCACTCCAACTCTATTCAAACGGTTGTAGATTTTATTTTGGGATTGAAAAACAACAATCTTTCTTTAAAAGCAAGGCAGAGAATTATTAGTAATTTTAATATTAAATCCAGGAAGCAACACTTTAATGATATATTCATAAAATGAAAACAGGTGTAATAGGGTGTTTAAATACTAATAATATAGGAGATTATATTCAAACCCTAGCTGTTATTAAGCTAATAGGAAAAGAGTATAAAATATTAGACAGAGAGTCTCTAAATAGTTATAATGACGAACCAAGAAAGGTAATAATAAATGGATGGTTTATGGAAAAACCTCTCAATTTTCCACCTTCAAGAAATATAAAACCTTTGTTTATTTCTTTTCATATAAACCCCAACATAGCCTCAGACTTTTTAACCAGTAAAACAGTAAGTTACTTAAAAGAACATCAGCCTATAGGCTGCAGAGACACATTTACTCAGGAGCTTTTAGAAAAACATAACATTAAAACCTTTTTTTCATCATGCGTTACATTAACTTTAAATAAGACAGACTATATAAGCCCAGTATATAAAAAAAACACTACACTAATAATTGGTGCTTTTGACAGGTTGAAACCATATATTGAAACAAATAAGGGGCTATACAAGAGGCTAATTTCTACAATTAAAACACCTTATAAGTTCATGAATTATAAAATAAAAAATCTAATTTTTAATAAGTGGCTAAGGAAACAAAATTTTGAACTAAATTTTGCTAACCAGATAGTAGAAAAAAAAATTTCCTCGCATAACGAAGGACTTAAATTAGCTGAAGAAGTATTAATTAAAATAGCCAATTCTGACCACATAATTACTTCAAGGATACACTCTGCTTTGCCAGCAGTTGCAATGGGAAAAAAGGTAATTTTTATTAATGAGGGTTTAGATAATATAAATCATAGATCTAGGCTAAGCGGGCTTCAATCTTTTTTTAAATCAATAAAGCTAAAAGAGATTAGAATCCTTAATTTTGACACTATAAAAATTACTCAGAATCATATGGTTTACTCTAAAAAAATCGAAAAAATAATTAACGACTTTTTAAAAAAGTGATATGAATATATTAATTATTGGTGGTGGTGGAAGAGAACATTCTGTAGCGCGCTCTATTTCGATAAGTAAGAATTGTAACAAAATATATATTCTTCCAGGAAATGCTGGAACAGCAGAAGTAGGGGAAAATATTGAAGGGGATGTAAATGATTTTAACCTCATAAAGAAAACGGTTTTGTCGAATCAAATTTCTGTTGTTTTTGTAGGACCTGAGGACCCCATTGTGAATGGTATTTATGATTTTTTTAAGAAAGAACAATCATTAAAAGATATTTTAATTGTAGCGCCAGGAAAAAGAGCAGCAAAATTAGAAGGGAGCAAAGATTTTGCAAAACTATTCATGAAGAAAAATAATATCCCTACAGCAAAATACTCAACATTTTCAAAAGAAACTATTCAGCAGGCCTATTCCTTTCTTGATCAAATGAAACCTCCTTATGTTTTAAAAGCTGATGGTTTAGCCGCTGGAAAAGGAGTGTTAATTCTTAATAATTTAAATGAAGCTAAACAAGAGCTGGATAATATGTTGTTAAAGAATAAGTTTGGTAAAGCTTCTAATAGAGTTGTTATTGAAGAATTTCTTGATGGAATTGAGCTATCATGTTTTGTCTTAACTAACGGGAAAGACTATAAGGTTTTGCCATTTGCAAAAGATTATAAAAAAATAGGAGAAGCCGATACCGGTCTTAATACCGGAGGAATGGGAGCTGTTTCTCCTGTCCCATTTTTAGATGAGAAGCTTAAAATTAAAATTGAAGAAAAGATTATCAAGCCTACAGTAAAAGGTATTCAGAATGAAAGAATGGACTACATAGGATTTATTTTTATAGGGTTAATTAAAGTTAAAGATGAGCCATATGTTATTGAGTATAATGTACGTATGGGAGATCCAGAAACGGAAGTTGTGTTTCCAAGGATTAAATCCGATATTTTAGACCTCCTACTAGCCCTAGAGACTGATAAGTTCCCCGCATTAGACCTTGATATTGATTCTCGGGTAGCTGCAACAGTAATGTTAGTCTCTGGAGGATATCCTTTAGCTTATGAAAAACATATTCCAATTTCTGGGCTAAGAGACATAAATCAATCTATAGTTTTTCATGCAGGGACCAAGACCCAAGACAATAAGATACTAACAAATGGAGGAAGGGTTTTTGCAATAACATCTTTCGGAGAAACCATTAACAAAGCAACGGATACCTGTTATACAGAAATACAAAAAATCTCTTTTAAAGGAATGTCTTTTAGGAAAGATATTGGATTTGATTTATAAAAACGGGTGGGCAGTTATATCCCTGTTTTCTTCGCCATTGTCATCAAACTTTTTAAGCTGTTTAATCCAATATATAGCGCCAATGATTCCAATTAGAATAAAAGTCCAACTCATAATATTTGCGAAAAACCAACTGTCATATTGAATTGTCCTTAAAAGGTCAAACGGGAAGAATAAAATTTCCTCAAAAAGCCATGCAATACTATAAAAAAAATCTTTGACCATTATATCTGTTGTATATTGCAAAAATAAATACAATAATAATGATTGCAAAGCTTTTTAAACGATTTTCTGTTTTTTCATTATTTATTTCTTTACTAATCTTATCTTTCCTCTCATATTTATATTCTGACCTTGAAATGTTGTGGCTTTCATTTCAAAGTAGAATTTTGAATTTTTTAATCATACTGGGCTTATTAATAATGACAATAAACGCAGTTAGACGAGTTTTTAGGTTTTCTAAACTTGAAAATAGATTTCACTATTATTTGCTAACATATCCACTTATAGTATTTAGTTTTCCAGTGGAGCTTTTTGATATAAGAATATTATTATCGTCGACACTTTTCTTTAATGGCTGGGCATCTTTTCGAGAATATATTGACTCGAAAAACACGCTTAGCTCCTCAGTCTTACTAAATAAATTATTTGATTCTACTTTACTTATTACTTTCTCTGCTGCTATTTTTTATGAGAATATTTTCTTTTTGTGCTTCCCATTTCTAGCAATGATTTTTTCTAAAAAATCAATCAACAGGCAAGAGCTTGGAATTATTTTGCTAACCCCAATTATAATTCTATTTGCATTGTGCCAATTTCTTTTGGCTGTTGAATTTGATTCATTCTTTTTTTCCTCTCTTTTATCTGAATATTATTTTTCCTTTTCAAATACCTTCGAAATCTCCCTGCTCTATGAAAAAATAGATTTACTTATTATACTTTCCCTCTTTGTTCTTTCTATTATGATTGGAAATAAAAGTAAAATTGATTATGATGCAAGAACTCTTGAGTATGATGGGCTGGCCTTTTCTGCTATTATTCTATTAGTTTTAGGATTCTCAAATAGTCAATCAGGCATGCTTTTACACTATCTTTCATTACCTCTTGCCTACTATTCTAATCGTGTTTTTGTAATAAGTAATAATACGTATATAGCAAACTTTCTTGTTATTTTACTAACAATTAGCTTTTTGCTTTTTAACTTTGTCTGAAATTAATAAAAACATGGATGATAATAAACTAAGTAACTCAGCTCTTGAGATTTTTCAACAATCAGTAGATGACTATCATAAATATGATGATATTAATCATCCGATTAATAATCCATATCCAGAAACTTCTTTGTCACATCTTTTATATAAAAAAAACTGGATTGATACTGTCCAGTGGCATTATGAAGACATAATTAGAGATCCAAAGATAAATCCTGACAAAGGAATGGATATTAAAAGAAAGATTGATAAGTCAAATCAGGACAGAACAGAAATGGTAGAATACATTGATTCATATTTTTTAAATAAATATTCAAACGTGATGCCCAAAGAGAATGCGTCAATAAATTCTGAAAGTCCTGCCTGGGCTTTAGACAGACTCTCAATTTTGGTGCTAAAAATATATCATATGGATGAAGAGTATAGAAGAGAGGGGGCTGGTGAAGAACATAAAAAGTCCTGTAAAATCAAGTTAGATATTCTAATTGAGCAAAGGAAGGATTTAGGCGACGCTATAGATTTACTGCTAAACGATATTGCAACTGGTGAAAAAAAAATGAAAGTATATAAACAGATGAAGATGTATAATGACGAATCTTTAAATCCTATTTTATATAAAAAAAATGACAGAGAAGAGAAATAAATCTTTACTTGTTTATAGGTTTTCTTCTTTTGGTGACATTGCAATGATAGTTCCTGTTTTGCGATCTTTTTATCAAGTATATCCTGAACAAAAAATAATTTTTGTTTCACGTGATTTTGTAAAGCCTCTATTTGAAGAGTTTCCACATATAACATTTAAAGGAGTCGAGTTTAGACATAAATATAAAGGGTTAAAAGGGCTATTAATATTATATAAAGAGCTTAAGAAAGAAAGGGTTGTTGCTGTTGCTGATCTTCATGGCGTTTTAAGAACATTTGTTTTAAACTTTTTATTTAAACTAAGCTTTTATAAAGTTTCCTCTATTAATAAAGGAAGAAACGAAAGAAGAAAATTAATTAGAAAAAAAAATAAAGTTTTTCAACCTCTAACCCCAACTCATTTTAGATATTGCGAGGTCTTTAGGAAGCTAGGATTTCCACTGGACCTAAACACCCATGAATATCCAAATCAACCACTTTTAACTAATGACTCCTTAAAGGGCATAGTAGATGCAAATAAACAAATAATAGGAATTGCCCCTTTTGCATCTAATGAAGGAAAAACATATCCATTAGATCATATGCAGAAAGTAATATCGTATTTACAAAAGGATAATCTTGTCCTGCTTTTTGGAGGAGTAGGAGATAATTTGGACCAGTTAAGAGTTTGGGAAAATGCATATGGCAATGCAATAGATATGTCTAGAAAATATAATCTTACAGAACAAATTGCGATAATGTATTATCTAGATATAATGATTTCTATGGATTCAGCAAATGGGCATATTGCAGCTAACTGTGGTATTCCAGTATTAACTATTTGGGGTCTTACACACCCATTCTGTGGGTTTAAGCCTTTTGATCAACCTATTGAAAACTCTTTAACCCTAGATCGTAAAAAGTATCCTGAAATCCCTACATCAATTTTTGGAGATAGAATTCCAAATAATTATGAATTTGCATTTAGATCTTTAGATCCTAAAACAGTAATAGAAAAAGTGTTAGAGATTCTAGACAGTTCTAGATATCATCATAGCTAATTTCAATGTGGCTTGAAGAAATTCTAGATTGACAAGTTAAAACGAGGCCCTCCTCAACCTCTTCATCAGTCAATATTTGGTTATTATCCATTGTAACAGAACCTTTGACGACTCTTGCCAAACAGGTGCTGCAAACTCCGCCTTGACATGAATAAGGTGCGTCAATATCATTTTCTAGGGCTAATTCTAAAACTGTTATGTCTTTAGATGTTTCTAAACTATATTCTATATTATCACAACTTATTTTAACCGTTTTAGCCATATTCTTGTTGATTTCAAGGGCAATATTAATAGAATTATCTATCAATTAAAAATATTATCGTAAATTTACCGCCCTGATTTATAATAAGATGAAAAATTTTGATTTATCAGCTAGCTGTAATACAGTAGAAAAGAACACAACTTTTGTCGGGAATTTTGTTTCCGAATCGGATTTTAGAATTGATGGAAATTTCGAAGGATCTATTGAGACTAAAGGAAAGGTTGTCATTGGAAAGAATGGAAGTATTCAAGGTACGATCGTCTGTAACTCAGCTGATATAGAAGGCAAATTTACTGGAACAATTCAAGTCAAGGATTTGTTGTCAGTTGGCTCTACAGGTTCTGTTGAGGGTGATGTTTCTATTTCAAAATTAATAGTAGAGTCTGGAGCAATTTTCAATGCAAAATCTTCAATGAAAGAACAAGGTGAATCAGGTGGATTGAAAAAAATCACAAACTTCTCTGATTCACGTGAAAAAACAGCCTAAGTCTTGGTTAGTTTTTTCTGGTTTGGCCTTTGAAATAGCTATTATAATGTATGTTTTTTTAAAATTAGGGTTTTACCTAGACAGTATTGCCTTATGGGGGCTTGAGGTTTATACCTTATTACTATCAATTGCTGCTATTCTGGTTATTATTTGGCTTATCTTGTTTCAAACAAAAAATCTTAAATAACTTTTTGATATTTTCAGCTGAAATCATTTTAAAAATTTCTTTTTATACCTTACATTTGTCGCGCAAAACTTAACCCGCAAAGTTTAAGCATGATAAAAAAAATTCAGACAGTATCTTTAGCTCTTTTTATAGCATCATTTTCAAATCTTACTTATGCGGTTGAAGAAGAAAAGAAAGAGCAAACTCTACAGGAAGAAATTACAGAATACATAAATCATCACGTTCAGGATTCTCATGATTTTGCATTGTTTTCTACAAAAGATAAAGTAACAGGAGAAAAAATTTATATAGACTTTCCTCTTCCAGTTATTTTGATTGATGAAGGGGTTAAAGTTTTTATGTCCTCAAAATTAGAACATGGGAAAAAGGTTGTGAATAAAGGTGGAAAACACTATAAGCTTTACCATGGAAAAATATATGAAACCAATGCAGAGGGATTGATTGAATACGATGCTAATGGCAAAGTTATAAATGCAAAACCACTTGATCTTTCTATAACTAAAAGTGTTTTCACTATCATGATGGTTTCTTTATTAATGATTTTACTATTTGTGTCTCTTGCAAAATCATATAATGAAAATAACAAAATTGCTAAAGGAATTGGGAGATTTTTTGAACCTATAGTTATTTATATTCGAGATGAAATTGCTATTCCTAGTATTGGAAAGGAAAAGTATAAAAACTATATGAGCTTTTTATTAACTCTGTTCTTTTTTATCTGGTTTTTAAATCTCTTAGGACTAACACCTCTTGGTGTTAATGTTACAGGAAATATTGCAGTAACATTTTGTTTAGCGCTAATAACTTTTATAATTACAAATGTCACTGCAAACAAAACGTATTGGAAACATATCTTTTGGATGCCGGGAGTTCCGGTTTTCATGAAGCCACTTCTTGCGCCAATTGAATTATTAGGGATATTTATTAAACCCTTTTCATTAATGCTTCGATTGTACGCAAATATTTTGGCTGGACATGTAGTATTATATAGCTTGATTGGACTAATTTTTATTTTTAAAAATTTATTAGGATCTGGCTTATCTTTAGTTCTTGTTTTTTTTATATCTATTATTGAGCTATTAGTAGCATTATTGCAAGCGTATATTTTTACGTTACTATCTGCTTTATATTTTGGGTTTGCAATTCAACAAGACGATCACTAAATTAATGTATAACTTAAATTAAATAAAAATGGAAATACCAAAAATTATCGGAGCAGGACTCGCAATCATTGGAGTTGGTCTTGGAATAGGAGGAATCGGTAGAGGTGCCATGGAAGCAATTGGAAGACAACCAGATGCTTCTAACACTATACTTGTTGCTGCCATTATCCTTGCTGCCCTAGTAGAAGGAATAGCGTTTGCTGCCTTATTTGCTGTTAACTAAACATAAATAATCTTATGGAAAAACTAATAAATGAATTTTCATCAGGTCTGTTTTTTTGGCAACTTATATTATTTGTAACACTAATTTTCTTATTAAGAAAATTTGCTTGGAAACCAATATTAGATGCAGTTAACGAAAGGGAAAAGACTATTATAGATTCTTTGAATTCTGCCAAAGAAGCACAGAAAGAGATGGAGAATCTGCAGACTGCAAATAAAAAGATTCTTCAGGAAGCAAGAGCTGAAAGTGATGCAATGCTTAACCAATCTAAAAAGTCTGGGAAAGAAATAATTGAAAAAGCTAAAGCTGACGCAAAAGTAGAAGCTGAGAAAATTATTAATCAAGCTAAACAATCAATTGATAATGAAAAAAGATCTGCTATAAATGAGATTAAAAATCAAGTAGCAAATTTATCAGTTGACATTGCAAGCAAAGTTATTGATAAGGAAATGGATAAAGATAATAACCATGAAGATTATATAGCAAAGCTTATTAACGATCAAAAGTAAAAATTAATAATGTATTCAAAAACAGCATCAAAACGTTATGCAAAAGCTTTAATGGATTCTGCAACAGAAAATAATTTGCTTGAGGAAACTTATTCTGAGATTAACAGCCTTAAGAATATACTTAATAGTTCTATCCAATTATCAGAATATCTGTTAAACCCTACCATCTCAAAAGATGATAAAGAGAGTTTAATAATAAAAATTCTTGGAGATGAGCACTCTAATTTAATTAATCTAGTTAATCTTCTTACAATAAATAATAGGCTAGATGAGCTAGAAGCTATTGCTAATAGTTTTAACGAACTTTATGCCAAAAGAAAAGGTATAATTCAAGCAAAGATAACTTCTGCGGTTCCAATATCTGATGATCTAGAAAATCAGGTTGTTAAATATTTAGAATCAATTAAAAAAGGACAAATCAACTTAACAAAACAAATTGATAAAACTATTATAGCAGGATTTGTTCTTGATTTTGATGATATCCAATTTGATGCAAGTGCTAAAAAGAAATTAAATAAGATGCAAAAACAACTTACACAAAACAATTAAAATATAAAAGATGCAAAAAATAAAACCAGCTGAAATATCAGCTTTACTTAAACAACAATTAGATTCTGCAAACATCCACTCTGAGTTTGATGAAATAGGAACGGTCCTAGAAGTAGGTGATGGAATAGCACGAGTATATGGACTATCCAATGCAGAGTATGGGGAATTAGTCTCATTTGAAAATGGACTTCAAGGGATGGTTCTTAATCTGGAAGAAGATCACGTGGGTGTTGTTTTATTTGGTTCATCACGAGAAATACAAGAAGGACAAACGGTAAAAAGAACAAAACAAATAGCATCAATAAAAGTTGGAGATGGAATTCTAGGAAGAGTTGTGGACACTTTGGGAAATCCAATTGATGGAAAAGGTCCAATAAAAGGAGAACTATTTGAAATGCCAATAGAGAGAAAAGCCCCAGGGGTAATATATAGACAACCGGTTAATGAACCCCTACAAACTGGAATTAAATCAATTGATGCTATGATACCTATTGGAAGAGGGCAAAGGGAATTAGTAATTGGAGATAGACAGACAGGAAAAACTACAGTATGTATTGATACAATTTTGAATCAAAAAGAATTTTATGATGCAGGGGTTCCAGTATTTTGTATTTATGTAGCTATTGGACAAAAAGCTTCTACTGTTGCAGGTATTACAAAAACACTGGAAGAAAAAGGTGCTTTGGCTTATACGGTAGTTGTAGCAGCAAATGCCTCTGATCCAGCCCCAATGCAGGTTTATGCTCCATTTGCAGGAGCTTGTATTGGAGAATACTTTAGAGATACAGGAAGACCTGCTTTAATAATTTATGATGATTTATCGAAACAGGCGGTTGCATACAGAGAGGTTTCATTATTATTAAGGAGACCTCCTGGAAGAGAAGCATATCCTGGTGATGTATTTTACCTTCACTCTAGGCTATTAGAAAGATCAGCCAAAGTTGTAGAAGACGATAAGGTTGCTAAAGATATGAATGATCTTCCAGAAACATTAAAATCTAAAGTTAAAGGCGGAGGGTCATTAACAGCGCTCCCAATTATAGAAACTCAAGCTGGAGATGTTTCAGCTTATATCCCAACAAATGTTATCTCTATTACTGATGGTCAAATTTTCTTAGAATCTGACTTGTTTAACTCTGGGGTAAGGCCAGCAATTAATGTTGGAATCTCTGTTTCAAGAGTTGGAGGATCAGCTCAAATTAAATCAATGAAAAAAGTTGCCGGAACATTAAAACTAGACCAAGCTCAATATAGGGAGCTTGAAGCATTTTCTAAATTTGGATCAGATCTTGATGCAGCAACATTAAATGTTATTGAGAAAGGAAGAAGAAATGTGGAGATTCTTAAGCAAAATCAAAACGATCCTTTCCAAGTAGAAGATCAGATTGCAATTATCTATGCTGGTTCTCAGAATTTACTTAAAGATGTTCCTGTTGATAAGGTAAAGGCATTTGAAGAAAGCTTTTTACAGGAACTCAGGAAAAACCATAAGAAATTACTAGAAGAATTAAAATCAGGTAAAATATCTGATAAAGAAATGGATAAAATAAAAACAGTTTCAGAAAAAATAGCAAAAACATTTTAAATGTCAGGCTTAAAAGAAATAAGAAATAGGATTAGCTCTGTATCTTCGACGATGCAGATAACTAATGCAATGAAAATGGTTTCAGCTGCAAAACTTAAAAAAGCTCAAGATTCGATTTCTGCTACTTTGCCTTATTCAAATAAATTATCTGGATTAATACAAAATATTTCCACTTCCGGAGAATCACTAGATAGCCCTTTTTTCATAAAAAGAGAAATCAAGAAAGTGTTAATTGTTGCAATCACCTCCAATAAAGGGCTTTGCGGAGGGTTTAACTCAAATGTAATTAAGGAAGTTATAAAACTTTTACAGACGGAATACTCATCTAAAAAAGCTGAGATTATTTGTATTGGTAAAAAAGGTGGGGATATCTTATCAAAAAAAAACAATGTAATTGAATCCTTTAATTCTGTTTTTGATGAATTTTCATATGATAATGTTAAGCCTATAGCAGAGCTATTTATGGAAAAATTTTCTGATGAAAGTTATGATGAAATTGTATTGGTTTATAATCACTCTAAAAATGCAGCTACCCAAACCTTAACTGTTGAGCCATATCTTCCAATTGAAGAGAACAAAGATGAGGAGAAAGCTACAAACAAAGGAGATTATATTTTTGAACCATCACAATCAGAGATTTTAAATGAGTTAATCCCAAAAGCATTAATCGTTCAACTTTTCAAAGCAATTTCTGATTCTATTGCAGGAGAGCATGGAGCAAGAATGACAGCAATGCATAAGGCAACAGATAATGCTTCAGAGTTAAGAGACCAATTAAAGCTAACATATAATAAAGCAAGGCAGACAGCTATTACTAATGAAATATTAGAGATTGTGGGAGGAGCTGAAGCATTAAATTCATAGACAGGTTTTTTAATTTCCCCATCCTTCACTTTTTTGTATTTTTGGAAAAATGCCACGAGAGAGTGAATAGAATAATACATATAGGGTTAATTGTTTTTTTGTTGATACTATCAGGGTGCTCTGTTAATAAACCCACGCCTAACAATCTGATTGATACAAGCCTTGATTTAAAAAGTGTTGTAAAAGAAATACGAAAAGTTGAGAATAAATTTAAGAATTTAAGAAACAGAGCAAAAGTAACATTTGATAACGGTAAAACAATTCAAAGTGTTATACTTAACTTGCGCGTTGCAGAAAATGAAGCATTATGGATTAGTGCTTCAATGATTGTTCCAATAGCCAAAGCATTAATAACAAAAGATCAACTTATTTTTTATGAACAATTTCAAAAAACTTATATTAATACCTCTTTAAAGTATAACAATACTACCTCATTACCTTCGATTTCTATAGAATTAATACAAAATATTTTATTTGGAAAACCAATAGTTGATATAGACAATAGAAAATGGAAAATCATTCAAAACCCTCTCCAGTATGTGCTAACTCCCTCAGAAAACTCTAACAATATTCAACCTACACTTTTTTTTAGCCCTAAGAGTTTTGTTCTTGAAGAACAGCGTATATATTTTAGTTCAATCAACACCTTATTAATCATTGAGTATGATAATTTTAAATCAATTAATAAAAATAATTTTCCATCTGATGTTTTTATTTCAATAATTCAAAACGGAGATATTTCAAAAATAACAATTGAGTATAGTCAAATCGATTTTCCCCAAAACCTAACCTTCCCAATAAAAATACCCGAAGGATACAGAAAAATAAATATAAATGAACTATTACAATAGAATTTTATTTATCAGCATACTTCTTATATTTAATTATGGATTTTCCCAAGACTATAATGATCAGCAAAAGAAATTAGAAGCACAAAAATTATCAATACAAAAAGAAATAAAAAAAATCAACATACTTGTTTCAGAAAATAAAAAAAAGACAAAAACACTACTAGACAATATTGAGGATGTAGAATTAAAGATTTCTGTTAGAAATAAACTAATAGAGATTAACAATCAACAATCAAACAATTTATCAAATCAAATTAAAAACCAAAATAATAAGATTTATGATTTAGAAATTGATTTAAACAACCTGAAAGCTGAATATGCCACCATTGTTTCTAATTCTTATAAAAAAAGATCTTCTAAAATAAAATTAATGTTTTTGTTTGCCTCAAGAGATTTCAATCAAGCTTTTTCAAGATTTCAATATTTTAAACAATACTCTAATTTCAGAAAAGATCAAGCAAACAAAATAACTGTTACTCAGCAAAACCTAACATCACTAATAGATACTTTAGAAAATAATAGAAAGCAAAGACAGCTTATTGTAGATGAGAACAATAAGATTAAAAAGGAACTTGAAGATGAAAAACAAATGAAAAACAGCTTATTTAAGAATCTAGAGATAACCAATAAAAACTATCTAGCAGAAATAAGAAAAAAGGAGAAAGAATCAAAGCTTATTGATAATGAAATTCAAAAATTAATTAGATTGGCTATATCAGCATCAAATAATAATGATTCAAGTGTTAATAATTTTGCTCTTACACCAGAGGGTAGAATTATTTCTTCAAACTTTTTATCTAATAAAGGGCAATTACCTTGGCCATTGGAAGAGGGAATTGTTACTAGAAAGTTTGGAACTCAGCCTCATCCAGTTGTTCGAACAACAACAATAAACAGTACAGGACTTATGATTGCAACATACCCAAACTCAGTAATCAAATCTATCTTTGAGGGAGAGGTTTTATCTGTTTATGGTTTCAAAGGAGGAAACCCAGGAATACTAATAAGACATGGAAAATATATTTCTAATTATCAAAATCTTTCACAGGTTTTTGTAAAGAAAGGTGATAAAATTAAAGCAGGAGAAGAAATAGGAATAATATTTACAAACGGCATATCAGGAAAAGCTATCTTAAAGTTTAGTATTTTTAATGAGTTAAAGCCCGAGAATCCCCAGAATTGGTTAAGTAAATTTTAAATTATCTTTCAATTAACAACCAAGCATCATTGCCTTTTTCTTTCTTTATCCTGGCAATCAAATTAACAGCTTCATTTCTGTTCTCAAGCCTAGCATATGCAACACGATGTAATCCTTTAGGATTAACAGAAGTAAATGAAGCCTGATATCCTAAATTAATTAATGATTTTAATTTTTTATTCGCATTTTCCATTGAACGAAAAGATCCAGCTATAACGCTATAATATATTGAGCTTGACTTAACAGGTATTATATTTTGCTTAATTGGAATACTGATTTTAGCATATTCTCCAAGATCAAATGTTGCAGCTTGAACATTCTCTAAAATCTTTTTTTGTGCATTAGCTAATGATTCGGCCTTTTGCTCGTATCTAAATTCATCGAATGAATTATAACTAATAGAACCTATTCCAATTAGTAATATTATTATTGCAGCATACCTAACTGCATAGTCGGGAATGCTTAACTTTTTAACTTTTTCTTCAGGACTTGAAGTTTTTCTTGGTGGTCTTGTGAAACTTTCCAGACCATATGATCTAGAGTCAAAATTTACATTCTGATTTGGCTGAAATTGAATTTTCTTTTCATCATTTAATCTAAGGATACCAATATTTTTAATTTCTACTTCACCCGTATTAAGAGAGGAAACCAAGGTTTTAACATCCTTTTTAATTTTCTTTAAAGCAGCATTATATGAGACGCCATCAGTTGCGCTAATCTTATTTGCAAGTAGTCCATCATTCTCTTTCAGCATACCATTAAATGCAATGGTTTTTTTTGGGGGTGAGAAGACATCATTATTTCTCGATGCAGCGATATTTTTTGTTAAAAAGGCACCAAACCCTGGAACAATAACACAATTGTGATTATATAAAAGCTCATTTATATGCTTGGAAATAGACATCAATCAAATTTAAAAAAAAACAATTAAAATCCAACCTTACTTCTAACTCTTTTAAGAACAATTTGTGCCTGTTTTCTTGCTTTTTTAGCACCGTCCTGTAAAACACTTTCTACTTTACTCTTGTTACTATGGTAAGTGTTATATAAATCTCGTTCTTTTTGAAATCTTTCAAGAATCTCATTAAATAGGATTTCTTTTGCTTCCCCATATCCTAGACCTCCAGTTGTATATCTTGTTTTCAGTACTTCTTTTTTTTCTTTAGAAGCAATTAATGAGTAAATATTATAGACATTACACTCGTTAGGATTTTTTTTGTCTTCAATAGAAAGGCTTTGAGTTTGTATTTTCATAATTTGTTTCTTTAGCTTTTCATCTGAAAGAAAGATATCTATGGTATTCCTTTTGGACTTGCTCATTTTCTCTCCATCTGTACCAATAACATATTTTGATTCTTCTTGTAATTTTGGTTCTGGGATTACCAATGTTTCTCCCATTTGATTATTAAATCGAGCAGCTACATCTCTAGTAATTTCAAGATGCTGTAATTGGTCTTTACCAACAGGAACAATATTTGCATCATAAATTAGAATATCTGCTGCCATAAGCATTGGGTATGAAAATAAACCTGCATTCACATCTTTTAGATTGTCTGATTTATCTTTAAAGGAGTGCGCCAATGTTAATCTTTGATATGGGAAAAAACAACTTAAATGCCAAGCTAATTCAGTTACTTCTGAGACATCACTTTGTCTGAAAAAACAAGCTTTATTTGTATCTAAACCAAATGCAAGCCACGCAGCTGCAGTAGAAAATGTATTGTCCTGTAATACTTTTGCATCTTTAATTTGTGTTAATGAATGAAGGTTAGCAATAAAGAAATATGACTCTTCATTAGACTTATTTGCCATTTTAATTGAGGGAATTATTGCACCAAGCAAATTTCCTAAATGAGGGGTTCCCGTTGATTGAACTCCTGTGAGAATTTTAGCCATAAAAGGACAATTATATTAACAAAGATATTTTTTTTTCATCTTGAATCAAAATACATCTTACCTTTGAGCTTAATTATAGTTTATAATCATGTTGCGATCATTGCATAGATTAATAA
>Ga0209036_1000521_pt1 | contig 16982 bp, 18 predicted proteins | sample MarorgKNORR_S2LV_3_FD_188222 | JGI IMG/M metagenome (GOLD analysis project Ga0209036, IMG submission 188222) | Marine microbial communities from the Southern Atlantic Ocean, analyzing organic carbon cycling - DCM_A/KNORR_S2/LV (SPAdes) (version 2) | ecosystem: Environmental > Aquatic > Marine >... | reverse complement strand
TGCTATATATGGATTCATATATATTAAAAAACTTAATATGGTAATGGCAAGAATCAAGGACGTAATTATTGCTAATAAAGCAGAAATTACATTCACAATTATCATCTGCACTTTTACAGATATAACTGATATTATTTCGCTACTATTCCTAGTAACATGAATGCTATAAGGTTGATATAAAGTTTTTTTATATATATCAAACCCAAATTCTGCACCTATCATATGAGATATCTTAGAGCTAGAATAAAGAAGAATTAATCGCATAAATGAAGCAAGAACTGCAGCAATACAAAAAACTATAGTAAATATCTTTATAAACTCCCTCTGTGTATTAATATTTAAACTAATTAAAATATTCTCAATAAAATCATATTTTGTAATTATCGAAGGATCAGTAATGGCAGCTAAAAAGGGAATTATTGATCCTATACTGAGAATCTCAAAAAATGCTGAAACTAACATTAGTAGAAAAAGTAATTTCATTTGAACCCTTCTTCTATTCTTTGTTTTTGCCCACAATTTTTGAATCTTATTTAGCATCTCTTACCTTTGAGGTCTTAAGTTTTCTGCATCAACATTTTATTTAATTCTTCAATAGAGTGTAAAAAAATTGATTCCATATATGGATAGCTACTTCCTCCAAGATGAGGAGTAATAATTATATTATTTTTATTCTTTGAAAATTTTACTAACTTATGATCACCGACGCCAAATGGGCTTTCGTTTTCTAAAACATCAAGAGCTGCTCCAATAATTATCTTTTGTTGGATTGCTTCAATCAAAGCATTCTCATTGATAACTCCTCCTCTAGAGGTATTAATAATATAAGAGCCTTTTTTCATATTAGAAAATTCATTTATTCCTATTAAGTTGTGTGTATCTTCTTTCAAAGGTACATGAATTGTTAGTAGGTCAATTTTCTCTAGAAGATTCGATAGAGATTTTTCTTGCTTCACAAATTCTGGAAAATCATTTTCTTTAATATAAGGATCATAAGCAAAAATATCAGCTCCAAAAGCATTACAAATTGAGCTAACTTTTTTCCCAATGTTTCCAAGCCCCACTATACCTATCCTTAGTGCTCTTAAATCATTTATATTATATTTTCTATTATCCCAGCTGCCCTTGTCCTTTACATCGTTTATAGATTTAGGTAAATCTTTTATTAAAGCTAACATCAATGAAACCGCATGTTCTGCAGTTGACCAAAGTGTATTTTTGAAATTTAGATCCAGTCCGAGAGCATTAAAGCTAATACCAAGTGTTTCAAGAATTTCAACTGAAATATGCTCATACCCCATTGAGGGTTGGTAAACTGCTTTAAGATTATGTGCATTCGTAAGTATCTCATTATCTAGAGGAATGCGAGCATTAGGAATCATTCCTTGATAGTCTTTTATTTCCTTAAGGATATCTTTATGCTCCATATATTCAATAATTTCTCCATCAAATGTTTTATGAAACTTCTCAACTACTTTTGGAAATCTTAGAAAAGGAGCTGTGCATAAAACTTTATATTTCATAAATATTTATTAACAAGTTTTATTGATGACGAAGCTACATCTATTAAAGCAGATTTTGAATATCCACCGACGTGAGAAGTTGAAAAAACGTTTGGGTGCTGTATCAGTTCTAGATCTGTTTTTTTGGGAGGTTCATTTTCAAGTACATCGGTAAAATAATAAAAGTTTTCTAAAGTGTTGATATTATCTCTTAACGAAGCATGGTCAACTATTCCTGCTCTAGATGTATTTATCAATAACTTATTGTTAAATTTATTAAGATGTTTATTCGAAAATAGTTTTTCGGTATCTTTATTTAAAGGTAAATGAACTGAGATAACATCTGATGAACTTATTAAATCATCGAGATTATCAGTAAACTCAATATTTTTATTTGAAAAATAGTCTTTTTCTTTTCTAGAAAAATATTTGAAGCTAAAGCCCATATTAGAAGAAACATGAAAAAACTCCCTTGAGATATCTCCAGACCCAACAAGTCCAACAGTTATTTGCTCTGGATCAGAATTCATATATCTAGTCCATAAACCATCTTTATTATCTCTGAAATGAAATAGTATGTTATTTAGATATATTAATAAAAATGAAAGGCATAATCTTGCTACTCCTTTTACAGTATGATGAGATTTAATGGTATGGAGTTGAATATTTTTTTCTTTAAGATAGTTAGCATCTATATTTTCAGTAGATGTTCCAAACCTAACAATAACCTTAAGACTTTTTGCTGAATCTATTACTTCCTTGTCAACTATCTCACTTCCAATAATTAGCCCTGAGCAGTCTTTAAGATTTGAAATTAGTCTCTCCTTTGATTCAATTATTCCGCCTGTAAGCTTATATTCCAAATCCTTTGCAAAAAGATACCTTATATCTTCAGACACAAAATCAAATCCCTGCGGGGTAATAAGTACCTTTTTCATAATGTTCTTCCGCCGTCTATATAAAGGGTTTGCCCTGTAACACTCAAAGGGCAGTCATTAGCAAGGTAGCTAATAACTGAAGCAACTTCATTTGGAGTAGCGAGCTTTTTAGATGGAGTAAGTTGCTCAATTTTATTAATATCTTTTGCAAATCTCTCTTCTGTAAGTCTTGATTTCATTAGTCCAGGACAAACACAGTTTATTGAAAATCTTCTAGCAAATTTTTTGCTATAAAAGTTTGATAATTTCTCTACTGCTGCCTTTGAAGCAATGTAATGTTTATTAGACGCATTGAGTGTCTTCAGTGAATTGGATAGGACATTCACAACTCTAACTCTTGTCTTATAATTATCATCTGTAAGTTCAACTAAATTTTCCATTAGTTCCGAAAATCCAAAATAATTTATGTTAAAAATCTTTCTTTCTTTTTCTATTTCTCTTTCTGAAATAGACTCTTGAAAAGTAAATGCAAAATTATTAATTACTGCAGATAATTTAATATTATTTTTAGAAAGAAAATTAAAGATCTCCTCAATATTAATTATCTTTTCAACATCGCATTTAAGAATATGTTTTACATATTTCTCATCCACATATTTTTTTTCTAATTCACTAAATCCTGAATTAGCACACAATATAATGTCTTTTTTCCCATTTATTAGGCTGCTGCAGATCTCATCTCCAAGAGTGCCATTTGCCCCAAAAATAATAATCATTTATAAAAATTTTTTTACAATTTTATCAACAGAAGCTTCTGCTTTCTTGATTTCTTTAGCAACTTCACTGTTAAGAAAATTATTAACCACTTTCTCTGAATTTCTTTGGTCTTGAAGCTCTTTACTGAAGGCTCCAGATCTAATTCTCTCTAGCTGCTTTTTTGCCTTCAAAAGCATATCTTCACTCCAAAGAATATTTCTACTAGAAGAAACTCCATATTGGCATGTTGGGGATGCGTTATTTTTAAAACCTTCGTAAAGCCCGTCTCTACCCATCATAGTTCTAACAGCTCCAAGTTCACCGCTGTAATATAGTTCAAGCGCAACTGCCTCCTTGGGGAATCCATTCTCAACCAGTAGATTAAATGAAGTTTCAGCAGAGGCAAAAAAAGTTGGAGCCATGAATTGCTCAATGAAAAGATCTAACTCAGTTTCTTGCTTTGCAGAAAGGTTAATCATGCCTCCTTTTGAGAAACCAAGACCATCGCCAAGTTTAAAAACTTTATCATATGCTTGACCAGAAAAATCTTGGAAAATATCATAATAAGCCGGCACACCTCCGCCTTCTTTAAATGTCTTTCTAATTGGTTCGCCTGGGAATCTTGGTGCAATCATTGCAATATCTATAGTTTGTGGAATATTTTTTGCCTCATAAGTCAACCAATACCCATGAGCGAAAACTAGCAAGGTTCCATCTTTAATATTTGGGAAAATAATATCTTGAATTATTTCTTCTTGAACAGCATCGGGTATTAGTAGAAAAATTATTTCTGAAGAGCTTATAGATTGATTTATAGAAACAACATCAAAACCATCTTTAATTGCATTTTTGTAGTAGCTATCATCTCTATTAGCAATTATGACGTCATGACCAGAATCCCTAAGATTAAGTGCTTGTGCCCTTCCTTGGATACCGTAACCTATGATAGTAATCTTCATTAATTAGTCCTCTTTTTTAATATATTTTCTTGGATTCTTTTCCATTAGTATTTTTGCGATTTCTAAATCCATTGGCTCATCAATGTTTACAGTTCTTTCTCTTGGCATTATATATGCAAGAGAATTCTTTGTGCCGTATCTTATTTTCTTTTCAAGCATATCTCTTCTCATTGAATAAATGGATCCATTTCTAATATATGCATCTGGCTTAAGATCTTGCCTTCTGCTCTCAGGTATCTCTGGTAAACAAAAATCTCTTATAAATCCGTTTTCTATTTTTTTTATTCTAATAGGATGATGATCATCTAGGCGCATAACTGCTATAACAGAATCGGCATTCGTTTCAAACTGCATTTCTAATGCTGCATCTATGTCTTTAGAAGTTTTAAATGGATTCGTGCATAATAATTCAACTACAAAATCATAAGAATAACCCTTTAAATTTTCCATAAATCTTGTTGCATGAAGATTACACTCTACAGGTTTTGCCGTATCTCCAGATAATTCTTTTGGTCTTACAAAAGGAGCTTCTGCTCCATAACTCTTAGCAATCTCAATGATTTCCTTGTCATCAGATGAGACTACGACATCCGTTATATTCTTTGCTCTCTTTGCTTCACAAATTGTATAAGCTATGAGAGGGTGATCAGCTAAAATTGAGATGTTTTTCTTTTTAATAGCTTTGGAGCCTCCCCTAGCAAGAATTACTGCCAATACTTTATACATTTTTTTCTCCGCCCAAAAATTCTTCTAAAAGATCAACACTTTTATTGTAGGCTAATTTTCTTGCTCCATCTGACATTCCTCCTATATGAGGAGTGATAAATATATTCCCATCTGGATATAGTTTCTTAAATGAATCATAGATAGGGCTATTAAACCTTGATTCAATTTCATCATAAATAACATCAGTGGCATAAAAAGAACGTGGATTTTTCTCAAGAAATCTAATTAAATGCTTTTCATCCACCACTTCCCCCCTTGATGTATTAATTATTAGAATATTTTCTTTGCATTTATCTAAGAAATCTTCATTAATAAATTTATGATTTTCCTTATTGGCATGTATATGAATTGAAAGAACATCAATATTTGATAAAAAATGATTGAGATTTGAAACTTTCTTAACATCTAAATGATCACAATCATCTACAAATGGATCATAAAATACTGGAGTTGCATCAAACGCATTACAGTAACTAGCAAAGATCTTTCCTAGCCTTCCTAAACCAAGTATTCCAATTTTAAGATCATTAACTTGTTTTCCAACAAAGTTCTCACAATCCCATTTACCTTCTTGAACGTCGATAGCTGCTTTATTAACATTTCGAATAGACATCATCATTAACGTAAAAGCAAGTTCGGCTGTTGATGTTACCTTTGAAAGGAAGTCTGTTTCATTCTTTAATGAAATTATCTTTATATTCTTTTTTTTTGCAGCGTCTAAATCTATATGCACAGTACCAGTAGATGCTGTACAAATAAATTTAAGATTTTTCAATTTTCCAAGAACATTGTCAGAAAAAAAGATTTTTGATCTATTTGGGTTAGTAAAGATCCCAGCAATATTTTCTTGATTATTATTTTCAAAGAAATCTATATCAATATCAGGCTCATAAATTATTTCTGAAAGGCTTTCTAGCCTTTCCCTAACTTTTGCAATCCCTTCTAATGGAGTACAAATAAGGATCTTATTAGATTTTGATTCCAAAAAATTAGCCTACTCCTTTCCAGGTATTTCCAGCATCAGTGTAGTGATGATCACATGAAAGTGTTGGATCATATAAGATCTTTCCTATGTTATTTTCTATGATTGTAGAGGCCCAGTATCTATCCTCTTTTCCTGCTAAATCCTCATCGAATGGATGGTTCTCAAGAACATCTCTCCTAATAATAGAAAGTGCATTATGAAAAAAATAACGGCCCTCTGAATCAGAGTACATATCCTCTTTCTTCTCAGAACCAAAATGGCTCCATAGATATCTCTTTGTAATCCTTTGGCCTTGATAAATTGGGTCCTGGTTACCAAATATTGCAACATAGCTTTCTAAATCTTTAAGAATTCTTTCTTCATCAAACTTCTTTAAGACACAATGACTGGACAAAATCAGGATGACTGGATTAGAGGCGACTTTCACACCTTCATTTAGTGCTAAACCTGGAGTATAGTCATCAACATTTATTAACTTTATATCAGTATATTTAGTATTATTTAACTCTAAGTTAGGATTCGCTTTGAACTGTCTAATTATTTCAAGAGACTTATCAACTGAATTGTTATCTACGATTATAATCTCATTGTTTGGAACCAAATCAATTACTGACTGAAGAGCATGGCCTATCCATCTTTCTTCATTTTTGCATCTGATAATTACGCTAAATCTATTACTCATAATCAGCTGGCTCCCATCTACCTCTATAATTTTCAACTGTATCCCTTTCAATTTCTTGGAAATCTATACCTCTGTCGATTATTGAACTTTCTGCTAATCTGATATTTTCAGACATTTCTTTAAATTCTCTTGGTTCAAAAGCAAATTTATTGTCTCGCCCGGGAAGATTCTTATCAGTAGTAAAGTGTTTCTCTATCACTGTAGCTCCTAATGAAACCGCGATAGCTGGAACGACTGAGCTATCCGTATGGTCACTAAATCCAACATTTGCTGATAACTCCTTGAGCCAAAGGATCCTCTTAATATTTGCAAACTCAACATCACATGGATATGAAGATACGCAATGCATAAGGTTATACTCGCATGATCCTTTTTTTAGAATTTCATTTGCTTCTTCAATCTCACCTTTAAGAGAAGCCCCTCCAGAAAAATACACATAATTAAAGTTTTTTGCACAAAAATTAATCAAATCTATATTTATAGTTTCATGTGATGGGATTTTAATGATATCTATATCGAGATCTTTGATAAATTTAGCTCCAATTGTTCCAAAAACACTTATCAAAAATTCCACATTATTTTCAGAAGAAATTTTTTGAAGGATCTGAATCTTTTCTGAATCTAGTGCGGCCTTCCTATAAATTTCAATCCTTCCGTCATCATCCCACGGCCCAGGTCTGAGAAATTTTGGATCCCAATACTGAAACTTAACCATATCTGCTCCACTTTCAGATGCGGCTCTAATCATGTCTTCAGCTAAAACCATATCTCCCATATGATTCCAGCCTATTTCAGCAATAATCTTTACGCTCATTTTTTCCTCAATCCTCTATGACTACTAACCCCCTATTCTGCTTGATAATTTCAACATATAGGCTATCAAGCTGATGAATATTGGATAGGTAAGTAAGCTCTTTATCTACCCCCTCATATTTCGCAACGCGAACTCCATCATTATATATATTTATTCCGTTAATATGTATTATTCCATCGGGGTTTTCTTTCAGAGCCAACATTATAGAAATAACTCCCAAAGATGGCCTAAAAAAAGTACTCATTCTTAACCTAAGAAAGAATTGAATTAAAAACTTTGTCTTATTAATAAAGTTTAGTCTAAAAAAGATTTTTTTTACTATTAGCTTAAGTGAGAATATCTCAAGATAAAGTTTCCATAAATCTTTGAAATCAAAGATTTTTACTTTTTTAGAATTTATGTTTCGGCTCTCTATAGATTTCTTAATATTAATATTTTCGCTGGAACGAAATACCGAAATATCTTTTAAGTCTAGATTTCTGAGGAGGTTATATTTTTTAAGTCTAAATTCATTTGATTCTTTTCTTGATAGTCCATCAATTGAGGGATATTTATTCAAAGTCTCTTCATCAAAAAAAAGAGCGTCACTTATAACTAATGATGGAAAAGTTTGATGCTCTAATCTTGTAAAAGATGTATTTGCGCAATATATTCTTTCATAACCATTAGGGTCTATCATTTCAATAGAACCTGAACCAAGAACAAGAATTTTTGCTCTCATTATTTTGTAAAAATTTCTATAAAGTATCCATCTCTTAGTTTTGATTCAAATCTAATTTGTGGATTTCCCATTAAATTAAGTAATTTATCCCTATAGTTTGTATGATCTCCTCTTAAATCTAGATGATTGTAAGATATAACACTTGATACCTTATTACTCTCAATTAATTCAAAATATTTATTGAGAGATGCATCTGGTATTTCTGGAAATGAGTCCTGATTTATAATTGTGAGGCCACTCTTTTCTATTAGATTTGATTCAAAGTCTTGCGCATGAATAAATTTTGTAATCTTATCCTTCTTATCATAATTTACAATATATTGCCTTAGTAAGAAATGTGGAAGATCTATAAAAATTGTGTCACCTATTTTAAGATCTGACGAAAGCAACAAGTTTGACAATATACCAGACCCATCACCAATAAAAATTGGTTTTAAGTCATTCTTTGAAAAGAAATTTCTAATAATGTTAAAGAAATATAAATGGTCTGTGAGCTCAATTAAATATTCCATATCCTCAAACCTACTCATCCAGGGTTGACCACTATATATCAACTCTGAAAGCTGGATATTTTTAAGAAGCCCAAGAATCTCTTTATATTCTTTCTTTTTTAATTTTTGCTTTAGTTCAAATCTGCTGTATGTTTTTGATTTACCTGGAAACATATGCAGATAGAGTGAAATGATTCTTTTATTCTCTCTCTTGATGTATTTATATCTTGTAATTGGATTACTCAATGCCTTACCAGCACACGCCCCATCCGATAAACCATTTACAAAAAAGTCTTCATAAAGTTTTTTTATATCTTCTTTTTCAAGACTTTTTGTATCTCTTATATTTGATTTATCGAACTTGTTGAATACATTTAACCAGATGTCAGAAATTGCAATATTTTCATCTGCTACTGGATTACCTACTTCCTTTTCATATGAAACAAATACTTTGGTGGGGATATTTATATTTTTATTTCTGAAAATCATACTAATTAATCATAATCTAAAGTCAGAATATTTGGATTCAAATAATGATTTCAAATCAAATATTATTGATTCTTTTTTTCCATAACTTTTAATTTTTTCAATACCTAATTCATAAAAGGCATCATGAGGAACAGCAATTATTATTCCATCATATGAATCCTCCTCGAGATCTTTAATAAGATTTATGGGATATTTTGTTTTAACTGAGTGTTCGTCAATCCATGGATCATATGCGTCTATTAAGAAATCTTTTGAAGAGAGGTTTCCAATAATGTCAAAAACTTTTGAATTCCTCACATCAGGACAGTTTTCTTTAAAAGTTAATCCAAGAACAAGAAGTCTTCTTTTGTTTGTAGAGTTTTTGGAATTTAAAAATTCCTGCATCTTCTGCGCAACATACATTCCCATATTGTCATTTAACTCTCTTCCAGCAAGAATTACTTCAGGGGTGTAACCTAACTTTTTGGATTTATATGTTAGATAATACGGATCCACTCCGATACAATGACCCCCTACCAATCCTGGAGTAAATGGTAAAAAATTCCATTTTGTATTTGCGGCCTCTAAAACAGCAGAGGTATCTATAGACATTTTGTCAAAGATAATTGAGAGCTCATTCATTAGAGCTATATTGATATCTCTTTGAGTATTTTCTATAACTTTTGCAGCTTCAGCTACCTTAATACTCTTAGCTTTAAATGTGCCAGCTTTGATAATAGATCTATACAGATTATCTATTGTTTCAGCAGATTCTGAAGTAGACCCTGAAGTTACTTTTACTATATTTTCTAAATTATGCTTTTTATCTCCAGGATTGATCCGCTCTGGGCTGTATCCACAAAAAAAATCTAAATTAAATTTTAGGCCAGATAATTCTTCAATCAAGGGCACACAAATCTCTTCTGTTGCCCCTGGAAAGACTGTAGATTCATAAATTACAATACTATTTTTTTTAATATATTTGCTAACAATCCTCGTTGCGGACTCTATTAATGAAAGGTCAGGCTTATTCTCACTATCAACCGGTGTTGGAACTGTAATAATGAAAATACTACATTTTTCTAAATCATCATCCAAGCTTGTAAAAAAAAGATTTTTTGATTCTTCAAATTCTTGTTCACTAATCTCAAGTGTTACATCCTTTCTTTCCTTTAACTCTGATACTCTTTTTTCAGAGATATCGTAACCAATAACATCAAACTTTTTCCCAAAAGCAATCGCTAAGGGCAGTCCAACATAGCCAAGTCCAAGGATGCCTATCTTTGTTTTATTGCTCATAATATTCTTTGTACCAATCTACAAACTTTTTAATACCTTGCTCCACAGAAATTTTAGGTTCATATTTTAAGTCCTTTTGTAAATCAGTTATATCTGCATATGTATCTGGAACATCTCCATCTTGGAGCGGCAACATAACTTTTTCAGCAACTATTCCAAGATTATTCTCAAGAATAGCTATAAAATCTAAGAGATGAACGGGTTCACTACAACCAATATTGTAGACTCTCCAAGGACAGAAACTGCTTCCAGAATCTGGATCGATTGGATCCCAATTTTTGTTGATAGTAGCAGGATTATCAACTACTTTTACAACACCCTCAACAATATCATCAACATAAGTAAAATCTCTTTTGTGATTACCAAAATTAAAAACTTTTATTGGCTTTTTCTCAATTATCGATTTTGTAAATTTGAATAAGGCCATATCAGGCCTCCCCCAAGGACCATAGACTGTAAAAAATCTCAAACCTGTTGAAGGTATTTTAAATAAATTACTATATGTGTGAGCCATGAGTTCATTACTTTTTTTTGATGCTGCATACAAACTCAATGGATGATCAACATTGTCATGGATAGAAAAAGGAATCTTTTTATTTGCGCCATAAACACTCGAGCTGCTTGCATATACTAGATGATTAATTTGAAATGATCTTGCGCATTCAAGTATATTTGAGAATCCAATTATATTGCTTTTAATATATGAGTTTGGATTCTCAATAGAATAACGAACACCTGCTTGTGCTGCTAAATTAATAACTTTTTCTGGTAAAAAATCTTTGAAGCATTGTTTTAAAAAATTTGTGTCAGCAATGTCACCTTCTTTAAAAATATAATTTTTGTAGTCCATTAGTATTTTTAATCTATCTTTTTTAAGATTTACGTCATAGTATTCGTTTAGATTATCTATACCAAGGACTGTATCGCCTCTCTCAAGAAGTCTCAATGCTGTATGAAACCCTATAAATCCGGCAGCTCCTGTTAAAATAATTTTTGACATGTATTAATTCTCTCCAAAAATATCTCTTGTAAATACTTTATCCTTGACGCAATCTAATTTTTTGTCATATCTGTTAGTTAGGATTAAGTCGCACCCTTTTTTAAATTCTTCGAAATCACTACATGTCTGGATCTCAAGAAATTTATTTGAATCTAGATTTTCATCGAAAACCAAAATATCTATATTTACAATGGATAGTTCATTCAAAATATCTAAAATTGCAGAATGTCTGAAGTTGCTGCTTCCCTTCTTCATCTCAAGTCGGAAAACTCCTAACTTCTTTGGTTTTCTCCTAATGATTTCATTAACAATGTGCTGCTTTCTTAATCTATTTGATAATATGGATGCAGATACAGTTGCTTGAGATATGTCCTTGAACTGACTATGCAATTGCATGGTATCTTTTGGCAAACAATATCCTCCGTAGCCAAAGGAAGGATTGTTATAATAATTTCCAATTCTGGAATCTGCACATATCCCCTCAATTACACTTCTCGAAGATAATTCCTTAAGCATACAATATGAATCTAATTCATTAAAAAAAGCAACTCTTAAAGCTAAATAGGTATTTGCAAAAAGTTTCACTGCCTCTGCTTCTTCGGAACTCATAATCATAACTTCTTGATTATTTCTAGAAGAAATAGATTTTAGAATTTCTAAGAATTTCTTATCCTCATTTTCAAGTTTTTGACAAGCTCCTAAAATAATTCTTGAGGGATTTTGGTTATCTTCTATGGATCTTCCTTCTCTTAAGAATTCAGGGGAAAAAGCTATTTTTGTTGTTTTATGATATTCACATTTTGCTTTGGTATAACCTATAGGAATTGTGGATTTAATAATTATTAATGAATCTTTACAGAGGTTGATAACTCTATCTATACATTGATCTAAAATTTGTGTATCAAACTCTTTTTTATTATCGTCATAATTTGTTGGCAAGCATAAAATAATATACTGAGCATAATTCTTGATATCTTCGATATTAGCTGATGCAGTAATGGATAAATCTTTTTTTTCATAAAAATTTTCTATGTCTTTATCAGGTATTGGAGACTCTTTTCTGTTTATTTTATTTACTTTAGTTTCATCTGTATCAATAACTAAAACATCATTATTCTCAGCCAAGAGTGCAGATAGAGAAGCTCCAACATAACCTGCACCAATAATAGCGATATTATTTCTATCAGAATTCATATTCATAAATGAATCAGTTTTTATTAGTGTTATAAAACTTTATTAGGCAAACAAGAAACCCCACCAATAAACCTAATAAAAACCCAAGAATACATATAAGAGGTCTATTTGGGGATGATTTAAACTCTGGAATAAATGGGGGATCAATACTTTTTAAAATATAATCTTCATTCACATTAGCTATCATCTTAGATTTGAGTTCCTCGGCTATTAGTTTATAAATAGTGTCTTTGATGTTTTTTTCCTTAGTTAAAGGAAGCTGGTCTTCAAGATAGTCGATCATATTCTCTGTCTCATTTAGATCTTTTATTCTTGTTATGCTATTTAATTCATAAATAATAAGTGTAAGGAAATCATAGGCAAATATTGGAGAGATATGCTCAAAACTTAGAATAATGAAGCCTGAGTCCAGATCTTTCTTTGCGCTAAAGTTATTCAAGAATATTTTCTTATATACTTCATGATAGCTTGGTTCAGGTGATCTGTTTTCTTTTGCTTTTCTTACCCATTTACCATTCTGAAAGATTTCTTGATCATAAATTATTTCTTTAGTTGATTGATCAAAAGATTTAGAGGCAAAAAGATTTTCTTTAACTGATTCAAAAGAAATAAGATGTTTTAAAAATTCTCTGGATGTTAGTGTTTTCAAAACATAGTCAGATCTATCATTTGTTCCTGACGAAAGTGATATTCCACCCAGGGCTGCAAGACTTGAGTACTCAGAAGAAATCATAGATGAATCAGAGGATGTACCAAGATTAGAAAGTTCTAAAATTGCACTTGATTCATATTTATTATTAAGACTTAAAGCAAAAAAAACAGATGATATTGAAAAGACTGATACAAGCATTACAAACAAGAATATATTCTTATAAAGTATTTCAACTAAATCAGATATATTTATAAGTGATTCGTAAGACTTCGGAGAATTTACCTTTAAATTATCATTCATAGCGATAAGTATAACTAATATACTTTTATATTAATAATGGTGCCCGGAGCCGGACTTGAACCGGCACGAAGTTGCCTTCGAGGGATTTTAAATCCCTTGTGTCTACCAATTCCACCACCCGGGCAATAAGAGGTAGATTATATATGAGTTTCAAAAAAAAATTTAAAAGATTAATTAACAAGCTTGCCAGGATTTGAAATAAGATTTTTATCAAAAACAGTCTTTAGATGTTTGAGCAATCTAAACTTCTCTGGATAGAACTTCTTAAAATGTTCAACCTTGTTGAATCCAACTCCATGCTCAGCACTTATAGTTCCATTTAGGCCAATGACTTGGTCAAAAATAAGATTATCAAAGTTAAACTCTGTTGATGAATCAAAATGTTGATTTTTGATAAGATTGATATGAAGATTGCCATCTCCGACATGTCCAAAAAGCACTAGGTCAAAACCCTTACGGTCATTAAATTCTTCTTCTAAGTTTATTATAAGTTTTTTAACATTTTTTGATGGAACTGCTACATCATATTTAATAGGGAAAGATCTGCTTATACTTTCTGATATAACCATTCTATAAAGCCACAAACTCTCTTTTTTTGCTAAATCAGATTCAACATAGATATTTAAAATCTTTTTTTCTCTATAAAGCTTGTTTAAGACTGATTCGCAAGAATCATAGTTAAAAAAATCAACCAATAAAAAATAATTCTCTTTTAGGAAATCTATATCAATACTTTTATTTGAATCCTTAATTTTTTCAAGGGATTTTTTATTAAAAAATTCAAAAGCCTCTATATCCTCAGCTAGGATGTTCTCTCTAATACTGTCAAAGTTTTCAATCGAGTTAAAACAAATAAGAGCAGTATGGGTTTCTTTTGGTTTTTTAATAAGCTGGATATTGAGTTTTGTAAGGGAACCAAAAATTCCTTCCGAACCTATCAAAAAAGACTTAATATTTGGTCCAGTTGCATTCTTAATTAAATATTCACCCATATTTATTTCTTGACCTGAACCACAGATAAACTCGATGTCATTAACATACTTTGCAGTCATACCATATTTAATTACTCTTATTCCTCCAGCATTGGTTGCAACATTACCTCCAATTTGGCTTGATCCCGAAGATGAAAAATTTACAGGGTAAAAGAGATTATTTTCTCTGGCGAAGCTCTGAATGTCGGATGTTATAACGCCTGACTCACAAATAATTGATGATGAATTACTATCAAAATCAATGATATTATTCATTTTCTCAAATGATAGAATTAACTCTTTATCAAGAGCAGCAGCGCCACCTGAAAGACCAGTCCTGCCTCCTGAGGAAATAAAGGGATATTTTAACTCATTACATATTTTAATTGTTTCAACAACCTGTTCTTTTGTCCTAGGAAAAACTATAGCTGCTGGTTCTGAATCAAAACTTGTACTCCAATCGTTGTTATATTTTTCTTTTGAAAAAGTATCTATTTTCAAGTCTTTATCATCATATATTTCATTGAGCAGTTCCAATAATCTTTTCATATTATTTAGTGGAGGCTGAGGCCGGAATCGAACCGGCGTACACGGATTTGCAGTCCGCTGCATGACCACTCTGCCACCCAGCCAAATTATTTAATTTTACCTTCATCTCTTAAACTCTTCCTAATCTTTGTTGCACTTATAGACTCAATATCTGAATCAAAAGATTCTTGCTCTATGCAATACCCAACCCCTCTTCCATAAGTTATGTTTGTTACATTAGGAACTAGTTGAATAACAAAATCTTCATTAATTTTATAGCCAGATAAAGAAAGCTTTTCAGCAATATCTTTCGATATATCTTCATAAGAGAAAGGATTATCGTCTTGGCCTTTTCCTCCAGAAGAACCTTCTACATCTCGTACCTGTATAACCACTTGACCAGTCTTGGCAAGTGCTCTTTCAAAAAGAGCAAGATGACCATCATGCCATGGCTGCCATCTGCCTAAAAGAAGGACTGTAGGTTTCTTTGAATCAAACATCTCTTATTAAATTAGCCACTTGCGAAGGGCTATATTGATCCCATGAAGAAATTTTTAGGTTAAATTTCTCAGGCTCCTCAAATATTTTATCTGTGTCCTTATAGTTGCTTTCTTTTATTGTATCCATCCAGATGCAATAGTCGGCATTAAATATTTTTCTTGCTTCTTTTGTAGGGCATATGAAGTCACAAATAACCAACCTCCCATTTTCTTTTTCAAAATCAGCTAATGCTCTCATTCTAAAACTTTGTCTTTTACGTCCCTCATTTGAAAAATCCCAATCATTTGCCATCTCTCTTAGATTATCGGCATTATACCAAGCACAAGATAACTCTTTTTGTAAAAGCTTGGATAGAAAAGTTTTTCCACTCCCTGATAACCCCATAATTAAAATCTTCATTAGATACCAAGTTTTACCAAATCTTTTTGATTAATAATTCCAACTAATGTTTTATCATCCATGACAGCAAGACAACCAATCTTTTTTTCAGCCATAATTTTTAAGCATTCGGAAGCTAAATCATCAGGATCTACTGAGATAAAGTTTTTGCTCATAAAATCTTGTGCTGTCATATCAAAAAAATAATTTGATTTATCTATGGCTCTTCTAATATCTCCATCGGTTATTAAACCTGTAATCCTGTTATCATGATTTTTTACAAATGTAACTCCTAGGCCCTTCTCAGAAATAGTTTTAATGACATCTTTTGAAAGCTCATCATGATTAATAAGCGGCATCTCATCTCCTGACACCATGACATCTTTTGCACAAAGCAGTAATCTTTTTCCCAAAGTACCTCCAGGATGAGACTTTGCAAAATCTTCAGGTTTAAAATCTTTTTTATTCATTAACGAAATTGCCAATGCATCTCCCCAAACAAGAGTTGCAGTAGCGCTTGAGGTTGGAGCAAGATCAAGAGGGCAGGCTTCTTTTTCAACTTTTATTAACTGGTGGTAGTCAGAAATCTTAGCAAGAGTTGATTCATCATTTCCTGATACGCCTATTACAGAGCAGCCTAAATTTTTTATAATTGGTATTGTTTTTAGAAGATCCTCTGTCTCACCTGAATAGCTTATTGCAACAACTATATCATCGCTCTGAATCATCCCTAGATCTCCATGAAAGGCTTCAGTAGAATGCATAAAGAAAGAGCTAGTCCCGGTACTAGATAAGGTAGCAGAAATCTTTTTACTAATATGTCCTGACTTTCCAATTCCTGTAAAAATTAGTCGGCCTTTACACTTGTAAATAATATCTATGATTTCTTCAAAGTTTTCATCAATGTAGTCTTTTAAACCAATTAGAGCCTCTACTTCATCGTCAATAACCTGCCTAGCTATATCTATTATTTTTATATCTTTGCTCATTTCTTAAAAGTTGAAATTGTATATTGAAAACCTGTCTGAATTGTAACTAAAAGAGCGATTATAAGAATAATATCAGCAAAGAAAAGAACCATCATATTATTAATTGTTAGACCGAAAAGATACATCAATATCGACAACATCTGTATTGCAGTTTTTGTCTTTGCTAAAAAAGTCACTCTTGTTTTATC
>Ga0209036_1000520_pt1 | contig 16990 bp, 13 predicted proteins | sample MarorgKNORR_S2LV_3_FD_188222 | JGI IMG/M metagenome (GOLD analysis project Ga0209036, IMG submission 188222) | Marine microbial communities from the Southern Atlantic Ocean, analyzing organic carbon cycling - DCM_A/KNORR_S2/LV (SPAdes) (version 2) | ecosystem: Environmental > Aquatic > Marine >... | reverse complement strand
AGCCCATAAAAGGTAACCCTTCGTTTGAAACATCAGATTTTGGGAATAATTTTTGTAATAAATCTCTAGATTTAGGTCCTGCAACTGCTGCACCTGCCCATTGTTCTGTGGTTGAAACTACATTTACATTTAACTCTGGCCAAACTAATTGCAAATAATATTCTAAATGTGAAAGAACGTTTGCAGCTTGAGCGGTAGTAGTTGTCATATGATAATGATTTTCTGAAATTCTTGTAGTTGTTCCATCATCCATAACAATTCCATCTTCTCTTAACATCACCCCATATCTTGCTTTACCCACTGGTAACTTTAGCCAAGCATTTGTATAAACTCTATTAAGTAGTTCTGCTGCATCTGGTCCTTTAATATCTATTTTACCTAAGGTAGTTACATCACATACACCTACATTTGTTCTCACATTTTTTGCTTCTCTCTTAGACGCTTCAAATAAATTTTCATTTCCTTGTTTATAATATCTTGGTCTTAACCACACACCTGCATCTACAAATATCGCATTATTTTGTTCATGCCATTTATGCATTGGAGATTTTCTTGTAGGTTTTGAATGCTTTCCTACTTCTCTTCCAACAATTGCACCTATTGAAACTGGCGTATAAGGAGGTCTAAAAGTTGTGTGACCAACATTTGGTACTACTTTATTTTCAATATTCGATACTAATTGCAAACCATTTAAGTTACTAGTTTTACCTTGATCAGTAGCCATTCCAAGAGTGGTGTATCTTTTTACATGTTCTATTGATCGATAACCCTCCTTTAATGCAATTTCTATATCAGAAACTGCAACATCATTTTGAAAATCTAAAAATCTTTTATAATTCTTTCCTTTGGGTAATGGCACACACCAAAATTTATCGTGTGTTGTTGATTTTTTTTCAACAACATTTGGTAAGGAAATTTTATTATCGTTGTTAGTGATTTTTTTTGATAGGTCATAAGCTGTTTCAAAAGAGTTTTTTAAAGTCTCTTCTAAAGTATAAGATCCATTCGCTGCACCCAATGTTGTTTCATTTTGTTTCGATCTTCCTGGAACAAATGCATCAATTTCTTCGTTGAATTTTGTTTTATTTCCAGATTGTGAAGCTAAGTGAATTGTTGGTGTCCAAAAACCAGAAACACAAATGCAGTCACACTTAATATTTTCTACTGATCCAAGTTGCTCTTTATCATCTGAAATTTTTGCAATATCAGCTGATTTTACTTTTTTATATCCTTGAGCAGCTACTACTACATATGAAAACTTAATATTTATTCCTAAATTCTTTGCTTCATCGATTATTTCAGATTGAGGATCTTTTCTTGTATCTAAGATAGTTGGATCAACACCATTTTTCTTAAATTCAATTGCTGTTTCATATCCACTATCGTTGTTAGTAAAAATTAGAGGGTTTCTTCCAACTAATACTCCATAAACTTTTAGGTATTCTTTTGCTGCTGATGAAAGCATTACTCCTGGGGTATCATTGTTACCAAAAACTATTGGTCTTTCAATTGATCCTGAAGAAATCAGAACTTCTTTTGCTCTAATGTACCAAAGTCTTTGTTTTGGATGAAATTTTTTTGTCTTTGAAAGATGATCGCTAATTCTTTCAGACATCACCAACATGTTATGATCGTAATAGCCAAAAACCTGAGATCTATTTTTAACTGTTACGTTAGGCATTTCTTTAAGTTCAGCAATTATTCCTTCGGCCCACTCTTTACCTGATTTATTTCCAATATTTACTTCGCTTGTAAGAAGTGTTCCACCAAATCTAGCTTTATCTTCAGCTAAAATTACTCGTGCCCCATTTTTTGCTGCAGCATATGCACTTGCTAAACCTGATGGTCCTGAACCAGCAATTAATAAGTCACAATATTCATATTTATGTTCGTATCTTTCTTTATCATGTTTGATTGATGCAACACCAAGACCTGCTGCTTTCCTAATAAAAGGTTCATAAACTTTATACCAAAAACTTTTTGGCCACATAAATGTTTTGTAATAAAATCCAGCAGGAAGAAATATTTTTAAAAAGTTGTTTATTGCTCCGATATCAAAGTTAACACTTGGCCAACAATTTACACTTGTTGCTTCTAAACCCTCAAAAAGCTCCTGTTCTGTGGCTTTTATGTTTGGTTCAGTTTCACCATTTCTATATAGCTGCACCATTGCATATGGCTCATCGACTCCAGCACCAAAAAAACCTCTTGGTCTGTGGTATTTAAAGCTTCTACCAATTAAATGAACACCATTAGCTATTAAAGCTGAGGCTAGAGTATCTCCTTCATAACCATAATAAGTTTTATTATTAAACTTAAATGATAACTTCTTATCTCTATTTATTAAACCACCATCTGATAATCTAAAGTTTTGATCCATTACGAATTATCCTCATTAGCTTTTAATGTTCTAAATATTTCATGAGTAGCGGTATCTCTTTCAACTTTTATCCATTGTCTACATCCTGATAAATGTTGCCATAATTCTAAATGTTTTCCTCTTAAACTTTTTCTATTGTAGACAAAATTATCCCAGTCTTGATCAGATATTTCTTTACCTAGCTCAGGTCTTTTAACAGTTGCATCACCACCATAAGAAAATTCATTTTGTGATCTCATTCCACAATGTGGACATTTAATATGAAGCATTTATGAAATCCAAGTTTTTGTGCCAAGACCCTTTTCGTCAAGTAAGTGACCTGTATTAAATCTATTTAGGTTATATCCTGCGTTTAATTCATGAACTCTATCTTGAGCAATAGTATGTGCAAATGTCCAACCAGATGCTGGAGTAGCTTTGAATCCACCATAACACCAACCACAATTTAAATACAAACCTTCAATATGAGTTTTGTCAATAATAGGTGAGCCATCCATCGACATATCCATAATTCCACCCCAAGTCCTAAGCATTTTTAATTTACTTAAGAATGGCATCATTGCTATTCCTTCTGTAAGTACATGTTGAAGTGTCGGTAAATTTCCTCTTTGGGCATAACTATTATATCCATCTAAGTCTCCACCCATAACCATTTCACCTTTGTCTGATTGACTTATATAAAAATGGCCAGCACCAAAAGTAACGACTTTATCTAAAACTGGTTTGACTGGTTCTGAAACACATGCTTGAAGAAGATGAGTTTCAATAGGTAAAGTCATATTAAGTTTGTCAGCTAAAATATTAGTACTGCCAGCAACACATAATCCAATTTTTTTAACCTTAATATCTCCCCTAGAAGTTCGAACACCTTCTACTTTTCCTCCTGAAATATCAAAACCTATTACTTCACAATTTTGAATTATATCCACACCCATAGAATCGGCTTGTCTAGCATAACCCCATGCTACTGCATCATGTCTTGCTGTTCCTGCACTAGGCTGCATGAGTCCACCAAAAATTGGAAATCTGACATTCTCAGAAAAGTCAGCCATTGGAATAATTTCTCTTACTTGTTCTCTGTTTAATAATTCTGCATCAATACCATTCAACCTCATCGAGTTTCCTCGTCTTGCATAAACATTCATTTGTGCATCTGAATGAGCTAAGTTAATAATCCCTCTTGGGGAAAACATCACATTATAATTTAAATCTTGGCTCATCTTTCTCCAAAGATCCATTCCAAATTCACTAAACAATGCATTATCATCATGCATGTAATTTGATCTAATTATTGTTGTATTACGTCCAACATTTCCACCACCAATCCATCCCTTTTCTATAATGGCAACATTTGTGATATTGTGCTCTTTTGCTAAATAATATGCAGTTGCTAGCCCATGGCCTCCACCTCCAATAATGACAACATCGTACTCTTTCTTTGGTGTTGGGTCTTTCCAAGCTAAATCCCATTTTTGATGATTGGAAAAAGCATTTTTAATCAGATTAAATATTGAGTATTTTTGCATGAATAAATTTTATAATAATGAATATAAATAGTTCATATTTTTTTTATATATAATTTTTAGATATTTCCAAAGGCTATAAAAAGAGATACTAATCGACCAGCTTTTTAATATTTATAAAGGACTTTTAATGAGTGAAGTAAAATCAGATATCCAAATAGCAAGAGAAGCTAAGATGCGACCAATCAACGATATATTGGCTAAAGTTAATGTACCAGATGAAAGCACTGCTTTTAGTCCCATGGGAAGACATATTGCAAAAATTAACTTGGAGTATCTTGATACATTAAAGAATAAACCTGATGGAAAACTAATTTTAGTTACCGCTATAACGCCAACACCTGCTGGTGAGGGAAAAACTACCACATCTGTAGGTTTAAATGATGGATTAAATAAAATTGGAAAAAAATCTATTGTTTGTTTAAGAGAGCCAAGTTTAGGTCCTTCATTTGGTATGAAAGGTGGTGCTGCTGGAGGTGGATTTGCCCAGGTTGTACCAATGGAACAGATAAATCTACATTTCACAGGTGACTTTCATGCAATAACATCAGCTCACAATCTTTTATCTGCATTAATTGATAATCACATCTATTGGGGTAATAAATTGAATATAGATGTAAGAAGAATTGTTTGGAAGAGAGTTATGGATATGAATGATCGATCCCTTAGATCTATTAATATAAATTTAGGTGGCGTAGCAAATGGTTTTCCTAGAGAAGATGGATTTGATATAACTGTTGCTTCTGAAATAATGGCTATCTTTTGTTTAGCAAATAATCTTGAAGATTTAGAAAAAAGAATTGGTAATATTACAGTAGCTTATACAAGAGAAAAAAAACCTATTTTTGCAAAAGATTTAAAAGCTCAAGGTCCTATGACTGTTTTACTTAAAGACGCAATTAGACCAAATGTGACTCAGACATTGGAGAATAATCCTGCAATTATTCATGGAGGACCTTTTGCAAATATTGCTCATGGATGTAACTCCGTTATAGCAACAAAAGCTGGCCTAAAACTTGCAGACTATGTTGTAACAGAGGCTGGATTTGGAGCTGACCTAGGTGCTGAAAAATTTCTTGATATTAAATGTAGAAAATCAGATCTTAAACCAAGTTGTGTTGTAATTGTTGCAACAATAAGAGCTCTTAAAATGCACGGAGGTGTCGCAAAAGATGATTTAAAAAATGAAAATGTTGATGCACTTAAAAAAGGATTAGTGAATCTTCAAAGACATGTTGAAAATGTTAAAAAATTTGGCCTACCCGTTGCAATAGCTGTAAATCATTTCATTAAAGATACTGATAAAGAGGTAAAAGCTTTAATAAGTTTTTGTGATGGTTTAGGTGTTAAAGCTAGTCTATGTACCCATTGGGCAAATGGTGGTGAAGGCACAAAAGATTTAGCAGCTCTAGTAGCTGATTTATGTGAAAAAAATGATACTAAATTTAAATTTTTATATGAAAACAAAACTCCTCTATTTAAAAAGATAGAAACTATTGCTAAAGAAATTTATAGAGCTGATGAAGTTATAGCAGACACTAAAATTAGAGAACAACTCAAGGGTTTTGAGGAGTCTGGATATGGTGATCTACCTATTTGTATTGCAAAAACTCAATACAGTTTTTCTACAGACCCAAGTCTTAAAGGAGCTCCAACCGGACATGCTTTACCTTTAAGAGAAATTAGACTTTCATCAGGTGCTGAATTTATAGTTGTTGTTTGTGGGGCTATCATGACAATGCCTGGCTTACCGAGAGTTCCGGCAGCTGACTCGATAAAATTGAATAAAAAAGGGGAAATAGAAGGTTTATTTTAATTTAAATAGTTAAGCCAGTTTCTTAACTCAACCATTCTTTTTTGCTTATTAGCTTTTAAAATTTCTTTCTTTATAAACAATATATGATTTTCAACATCTTTTTCACTTTCAAAAACTTTTCTACTTTTTATTAATCTATCTTTTCTAAACTCAATTAAACTTATCATTTTTTCATAAGTTATTTCTGGATGATATTGTAAACCCCAAACATTGGTACTGTTAACTTTAAAATAAATACTTTGTACTTTATTAATTTTATTAGAAGCCAAACAAACTGCATTTCTAGGTAAAGTCCTTACCTCATCAAAGTTAAATGCTGGTGAATTAAATATTTTCTCTTTATCTTTATAAATTGGATGCGCTAATCCGTTTTCATTAATAATAATTTCATTTGCTATTCCTATATGGGAGTCATCTGCTTTCTTAACCTCACCTCCTGCAGCTGTTACTGCTACTTGCATACCCCAACAAATAGCTAGGATATTTCTTACTTTTTTTAAACATTCTTTCATGAATCCAATTTGTCTTCTAATTTCAGGTGTATCGTTATAAATATTTAAACTACTCCCTCCCCAAATTAATCCATCATATATTGAGAGTTTATTCTTTGTTGACTCCAGGCTTTTATCAGATGAAGGATTTATGACATCAAATTGTAAATCTTTTGAATAATAATTTAGACTATCTTTTAAACTTTCAGTATGGGTTTGAATCCCCTCAGCCGAAAATTTGTTATTTTCCTCACTTAAATTTCCTTCAACAATTAATAGTTTTTTCATTTAAATAGCTCTCCTGAGATACTATGTTGATACATTAATTTAAGATCTTCCTTAGAGATTTTTTTTGGATTTCCAGTTGTCGATGGATCTTCAAAGGCCATTAAAGATAGTTTATCTAAATCTAAATCTGAACAATCCATGACATCAGATAATTTGTTTGGAATATTCAAATTTTTTCTAAGATCTAATATCCACTTTAGAAAACTATCAAAATTTTTTTCTAAATCTAAATAATCACAAATTGAAATTATCTTATTTTCAATTGAAGATTTGTTGAATGTTAAAACATATGGCATGAAAATAGCATTTGATAATCCATGATGAACATCAAATTGTGCATTAACAGGGTGGCTTAAAGAATGTATAGCTCCTAATCCTTTTTGAAAGGCAGTTGAACCCATTGATGATGCAGCTAATAAATTTTGTCTTGCTTCAATATTTTTTCCATCCTTAAAAGCTTTTAAGAGTGAATTTTTGATTAATTTCATTCCCTCTAAAGCTATTCCTTCTGCCATAGGATGAAAATTTGGTGCACACAATGCTTCAAGATTATGTGCTAATGCATCCATACCTGTTGCCGCTGTTAGTCTTGGTGAAAGTTCTATTGTTAAAGATGGATCTAGAATTACAATTGAAGGTAAAATTTTAGGATGGAATATAATTTTTTTGACTCCAGTTTTTTTATTTATAATCGCAGAAGCTCGCCCAGTTTCTGATCCTGTGCCTGCAGTAGTTGGTATAGCTATTATTGGGGAAATTTTATTTTCATTTGCTCTTTTCCAATAATCATCGATATCTTCAAAATCCCAAATAGGTCTATTTTGTCCTGACATAAAAGCGATCGCTTTTCCAACATCAAGAGCACTTCCTCCACCTATTGCAATAACTCCATCGCAATTATTTTTTTTGAATTCTTCTACACCTTCGTCAACATTCTCACCAGTTGGATTACCTGTAAAGTTTGAAAAAATAGTAAAATTATCAAATTTTTTTAAATTTTTTGAAACAATATTTTTGATAAAAGGTAAATTTATCAAATCTTTATCAGTAACAAATAATGGTTTTGTAAGATTTAAATTTTTGCATGCGTCGCTTAATTCATTTATTCTGTTTTCCCCGACCCAAACAGTTGTTGGATAATTCCAATTAAATTTCATATATATTTAATTAAATGATCTTAAGTTTTTTGTTATTTAAAATTGCTTTAAGCAAATAGACCATTAAAGGAATTTTTTTTTTATTAATTTTTTTTAATATAAATGGTGCAATCTCTCTTGCTAACTGCTCTCCTTCTATGGTGTCTTTAGGCATAAATCTTCTCTTAGCTGATTTAAAAGTAAATCCTTTTCCAAGGTAACTACCCATCTTGCTATTTCTTCCACCAGCAGCACTTACATACAGATCTCCCACTCCTGCAAGTCCTGAAATCGTTTCATCTTTCCCTTTAAAGTATTTAATCAAATATTTCATTTCAAGTATTGATTTTTGAAATAAATTTGATGACGAATTTAGACTTTGGCCAGCACCTATTATCATGGAATAGATATTTTTAATTGCTGAACTTACTTCTATACCAGCTACATCTTTTGAATACTCTGTTAAATAATATTTAGTAGAAATAATTTTTCCAATAGATTTAGCAATTTTAATATTTTTATTTGCGATAACTACACTCGTTTGATTCTTTCTTGCGAGTTCTTTAGCTAGGCAAGGACCTTTTAACACAGAAACATTTGAAGCATTATAATTTTTAATAAGTTGCTCAGAGATAGTCCAAATTCTTTTGTTTTTTTTTTCGTATTTTAAGCCTTTTGTGAGTACTAAAATTGGTGATTTAACTCTTAAATTTTTTAATTGTTTTCCAATAAAATCAATACCGGATAGGCTTAACGCAATAACTATTAAATCAAATTTTTCATTTAATAAGTCACTAGAAAATTTTCTAAATTTTAATTTTTTTGAAAGATTAATCTTTAAGGCTGAGTGAAATTTATTTTTTGATGATAGATTTTTTATAAATATTTTACTATATGGCTCAGTTATTGTAACTCTATTCTTATTATCAATGCATGGAATTGTAAATGCAGATCCCATGGCTCCGCCACCAATTATTAAAATATTTTTCATAATATTCTATTCAATTCCTAGAAGTTTTTTTCTTTGATCCGCCCAAGTTCTAATTAAATTATCAACAGCTAAGCCTATAAAAGCAACACATAATCCTAACATTAAGCCATTACCAGTTCCTTGCCTGTCAGATAAAGCTTTTAGAATATACTGTCCTAAATCTGTTGTTCCAATCATTGCACCAATGATTACCATAAATAATGCAAATACGACTGTTTGATTAATTCCTAACATCATATGTGGAAACGCAAGTGGTAGTTCTATTTTTATCCATCTTTGTAATCGAGTTACTCCAGACATAGATCCAGCATCATGTAAAGCAGAAGGTACACTTCTTAGCCCTTCAATAGTGTATCTTGTTGCAGGAATTGTTGCATAAACTACAACAGCAATTAGAACAGATGTATCTGTTACTCCAAAGAGCATTATAACTGGAATTAAATAAACAAAAGATGGGAAAGTTTGGAGAGTGTCACACACACCTATAGCTATTCTTGAGCTAGTTTTATTTTGAGCACTTAAAGTACCAATTGTTATTCCAAGAATTCCTGAAACTAAAACACCAAAAGTTGCCATGTACATTGTTATTAACGCTCTGTCCCACCATTCTGTTAAAGCTATAAACAAAGTAAAGCTTCCAATAACTAATGCAGATCTAATTCCTCCAATTATATAACCTGCACCCATAAATAAAATAAATGTAGCAACAATTGGCATTCTCAAAAATGCATTTTTCATAGGAATTAAGACATCTACTATTAGCCAAGTATTGAAAATTTTGAGTGTATCAAAAAAATTAGCTAAAACCCAATCTACTCCTGCATTCCAGAATGCCTCAGTAGAAATACCTTTATTGTGCGGAACAATAAAAAAATAGTTAAAACCTTCTTTAAAAAGGAAGGTCCCTATAAAAGAAAGTAGATATCCAGCAATAACAACTCCACCAAATATATAAAGATACTTATTTTTCTCAAAATCTGTTGGATTTTCAAAATAGTTTTTTTGTTTATTTGCCCATGCTAATGACAGTTTATCCAATAAAACTGCTATCAAAGTAATACACACACCCGCCTCAAGTGCCAAACCAATTCTTAATTGATTTAATGCAAGTAGCAAATTCCACCCCAGACCTTTTGCACCTATAAACGAGGCTATTACAGCCATTGCTAAACATTGCATTATAACTTGATTGACACCTATTAAAATATCTCTTCTTGCAGTTGGAATTAAAACTTCAGATAACAATTGATAATCTGTACAGCCGCTCATCTTACCTGCTTCAATAACTTCAGGAGATACTTTTCTTAGACCTAGTAAAGTTAGTCTAACCATTGGAGGTGTTGCAAAAATAATTGTTGCTATTGCTCCAGCATGATCACCTATTCCAAATAAAACCATTATTGGTACAAGATATGAATAATGAGGCATGGTTTGAGCAACATTCAAAAGAGGATTTAAAATATTTTCTACTCTTTTGCTTCTATATGCCCAAACTCCAAAACCAAGACCTAAAGCAAAAGAAATTGGTGCTGCAACCAATACAAATGATAAAGTTTGCATAGATGGCTTCCATTGGCCGAAAGCAGAAATGAATATCATGGTTATCGCAGCAAATATTGCTAAATTTTTTCCACTAAGTTTGTAACCTAGTAAGACTGCTCCACCAGCAACAATTGTCCAAGGTAAACCTGGTAACTTTGCCCAAGGATTTGCACTTAAAAAATCCCAACTTGTAAAAGCAACTATAGTATCAACTCCACCAATTAAAATTTCACGAATAAATTGGATTAAAAAAAGCATAGAACTAGAAATTAATCTTGTTATATGTAGAACCAATGGTCTAGATTTTGTTTCTTGAATACTGGAGTCAAAGTATTCAATTGGAAACCACTCATTTAATAAAAAGTATACAGAGTCATTTATCCATCCTGGCATCCAAGCAATAAAGGCCGGCAATCTCCAAAAAACACTGTACTTAGTTTGGTCTAACTTATCTTTATCAATAAATTCGGTTCCAGCTTTTGCAAACTCATACCCCTCTGGTATTTGAATGGCAAAACATAAACCAAAAAAAATAATAAATAAAAAGATCCATTGGATAGCTTTTGGATATTTCTTAATTATTTCCATAGAATATTACGACTTTTCTTTTCCAGTTCTAAAAACTGTTTGAATTATCTTTGATGGTTTAACACTTCCAACTATATTATTGTTTGCATCTAAAACGTTTACTGAGTTTTCTTGACTCAATATTTTTTCTGCTACTGTTTCAATAATTGCATCTTTAGAAACACTAATCATATTTTTATCTTTTTCATTTACAGATTTGTCCATTATTGCTTCTATCTTTAATACTTTTTCTCTTGGCACTTCTTCTGTAAATTTTCTCACATATTCAGTTTTTGGACTCAAAACAATATTTGCTGGAGTATCCAGTTGTTCAATTAAACCATCTTTCATAATAGCTATTCTATCAGCAAGTCTTAGTGCTTCATCAAAGTCATGTGTAATAAAAAGAATTGTTTTATTTAAAACCCCTTGGAGTCTTAAAAATTCATCTTGCATCTCTTTTCTTATAAGTGGATCCAATGCAGAAAAAGGTTCGTCTAAAAACCATATATCTGGTTCAACAGCTAATGATCGTGCAATACCAACTCTCTGTTGTTGACCTCCAGATAATTCTCTAGGAAAATAATTTTCTCTTCCCTTTAAACCTACTAATTCAACCATCTCCATAGCTTTTTTAATACTGTCATCAGTTTCACCTCCTTTAATTTGAAGTGGAAACGCAATATTTTCTAAAACAGTTTTATGAGGAAGTAATGCAAAACTTTGAAAAACCATACCCATTTTACTTCTTCTTAACTCAATTAATTGCTTATCATTCATTGCTAACAAGTCTTGACCTTCGATAAAAATTTTTCCACCTGTAGCATCAGTTAATCGTGAAATACATCTCAGTAGAGTTGATTTACCAGAACCAGATAAACCCATTACAACTAACATTTCTCCTTTTGATACTTCAAAAGAAGCATTGTTAACCCCTACAATACAACCTGCATCTTGAAATATTTTTGCATCTACATTGCCATTTGAATTTTGAAGCATTTTTTCTGCATTCGCTCCAAATATTTTATAGACAGACTCACATTTAATTACAGGTGTTGTTGTCATATTTATATTCTATATATTTATACTATTATTATTATTAAATACTCCATTAAAAATTCTTAATAAAATAAACCCTTGTATCAATACTAGTTTTTAAAAAGCCTAAAGCTTCACCTTCAACTGTTACAGATTTGGAAGAACCAGATAATGGCTTGACTGTAAATTTAGCAAAACATCTATTCTGACTTTCGTCCCAATTTACTGAATATTTTCCAGTTGTTCCACCATTAGCTGTGTATAAATCAAATGCGTCATTATCAATAATGTTGGCTCCCATTATTGCTCTTTGTGTAATTATTTTTGTATTGATGCAAATCATCTTATATTCATCTGCTGATAATTGTTGCCCTTTATCAGATTTATAGAATGTTAAAACACCTCTTGGTAATGATGCTATCAATTCATTTGCTTCTTCTTGTACTTTTTTTTGTTCAGCAATTTTCAATTCAGCATCTTTATCTGGTCCAAAAAAAATATTAAGTATTAAAAAAGTAAAAAAAATTATTATTGTTAAACATGTCAATCCTATCAATCCTTTGAAACTTTCTGGAAATTGATTAAACTTACTTAACATAATCCCCTTCCTTCCATGTTCCCTTAATTACTTTTCCATCTGACCATTTAAAAATTCCTTTTCCATGCATCTTATTATTTTTCCATTCTCCACTGTAAGAAGATCCATCTGGAAATTTTAAAGTTCCTTCACCATGCCATTTACTATCATTAAATTCACCTTCATAGACATACCCGTTAGGCCAAGTCTCAATACCTTTTCCTTTTTTTGAACCATTTTGCCATTGCCCAACATAAGTTGTCTTATCCGTATAAGTCCAGGTTCCAAATCCATTATTACAATCGCCATCTGTACAACCCGACTTTTTTGCAAAACTCGTATTTGAAATTATTAAGCTCAAAAAGATATATGTTAAAATTTTTTTCATCTAAAAATAAAATATATTAAATTTAAAAAAAAATCCCCCCTAGTAAAACTAGGGGAGAATTTAATTTATTTATGGTTTAAAGAAAGTGGTTACTTAGTCCACTTCTCCCAAACACTTTTGTTATCAGCTAACCATTTTTTAGCAGCATCTTCATGAGTCATTTTATCTTCGTCAACTAAAGCAGCCATTGCTCCAATTTGACTAGTGTTAAATGATAATTTTTTGTACATTGCTGCTGCATTAGGATGAGTTTTTGGGAAGTTCTCATTAACGGCTTTTTTCAAGTAACCATCTGGAGCTCCACATTTACCATCACCACCATCAACTGGTCTGCAACCATCATAGTACGGTGGAAAATCAATAAAAGTAAATCCTTTTCCATCTGTAAAGTTTGGTGTCCAGTTAAAGATAATAGTTCCTCTTCCTTCAGCTTCAGCTGCTTTAAGTTCTGCCCATAATGCATCTGCACCACCAGCAAACTTAACAGTCCATAAGTCACCCAATCCAAGAGCTTCTATTCTCTGAGGGATTAGATCTCCATGCCAGCTTTGTGGACCTTCTAACATACGTCCTTTTCCACCAGAGTCTGGTGTAGCAAACGCTTTAGCACAGTCTGGACTTTTTAAAGCATTCCAGTCTGGTAGGCCTGGACAATATTTAGCTGCCCAATCAGGATAACCCATATCCTCAATTGTTCTTGCTTCATGATCACCCCAGTCTAATACACCGCCCTTTTCTCTAGCAGTATCAAAAGATTTACCAAAAGCTGATTCCCAAACTTCGTGGGCTAATGTTACATCACCAATTCTAATTGACTCGTAAACAGCTTGTGAATCTGCTGGTACATATTTTACATTGTTACCCATAGATTCTAAAATTCCCCCAATAACATGAGCCATAACCACTTGGCTTGACCAGTTATGAGTTGCAATAACTATAGGTTCAGCACTGTCGCTGCCTGATTTTTTTGCAGATTTGTCTCCTCCACCCATGAAGAAAGCAAGACCCGCTATGACAACAATCGCACCGATAATTAACGGTAGTTTGTTTTTCATTATTCCTCCTAGTACTAGTTAATCTTAATATTATGTGCTTTACTAATAGGATAGTCAACACATAGATATTTATATAATATAATTCTAAATATTTATAAAAGATGCCTACTACTTTAGATATTAAAGAACCTGGACTAAACGTATTGCCACCTGGAGTTGAAAGACATACAGTCAATATGGGAGGATTAACAGGTTTGCAAATTTTTCCTGATGATCAAATAGAAATAATTAATGAAGAAGGAAATCAAATTTGTGAAATAATTTGTTTTGATAAAAATGGTAAATCTGAATTAGGAATATTAAGTTTAAAAGAAAATATTAAAAAAAGTTTTATTAAAGAGATATTAAATAATAATGATGAAAGTTCTCTAATAACTAAACTTCAATTAAAAAAAAGAAACTTAAATATCAATAATTCTAAATCATCGATTATTTTTGATAAAGATACGCCTAGTGGTGAGAAAGTAAAATTAAAATCAAAAGACAAATGTTATGTAATTTTTTCAGCACCTAAAAATGAAATGTTGATAAGTGATCAAAATCCTTCAGGAGATTTAACAATATTTATTAAACGCGAAAAAATTACTAAAGATAAAGAATTATCTATTATCCCTGACCCTGTTTTTGAGCCTAATTACGAAAAAAATATAAATAGACAAACATGTATTTCATATCAAGTTAAAGAAGGTGATTACATTCAGGTAATTAGTCCAGCAGGCAGGCAATGTTCAGACTTTGTTGCATTTGATACTAGAAAACTTGATAAAGGTATTGAAAAAGGACTTGATTGGCAAACTACCAGAACATTTATGGGTAATACTTTTCCAGGTCCAGGATTATTTTCTAAATTCTATGACACTGATCATGAGCCACTTGTCGAAGTTATAAGAGATACTGTTGGTAAACATGATACTTTTAATTTAGCTTGCACTTCTAAATATTATGAAGATGTAGGTTACTTCGGCCATCCTAATTGTTCTGACAACTTAACAAACTCAATGAGTAAATATGGAGTTCAAAAGCAAAAAGGTTGGCATGCGATAAACTTATTTTTTAACACTTCTTCTACAGGTCTTAATTCTGTAATTTCTGATGAATCTTACGCTAGACCAGGAGATTATGTAATGTTTAAAGCTTTAAAAGATTTAACAATCGGAACCACCGCATGTCCTAGTGATATTGATCCTTGCAATTCATGGAATCCAACTGATATCTTTGTTAGAACATATGACAAAAAAAAAGAATTTTCCAAATCATTTGCTTTTAGAATGAAAACAGACTCAGAAAAAAAACTCACTAGAAACTCTGGTTTTCACGATAGAACTTCAAAATTAACCCGAAACTTTATTGATGCTAGGGGATTTTGGTTACCAAATGATTACACTAAACATGGTTTAGTTGAAGAATATACTGCGTGTCGAGAGAAAGCTGTTTTAATTGATCTTTCATCATTAAGAAAATTCGAAATCATTGGACCTGATGCTGAGGAATTAATGAATTATACTCTGACAAGAAACATAAAAAAACTTTCAGTTGGTCAAGTTGTTTACTCTGCTATGTGTTATGAAAATGGAATGATGTTTGACGATGGTACTTTATTAAGATTGAGTGAAACAGGTTTTAGATGGATTTGTGGTGATGAATATTCAGGAGAATGGTTAAAAGAAATTGCAAAAAAGAAAAATTATAAAGTAAATATAAAAAATTCTACAGACCAAATAAGTAATGTTTCTATTCAAGGTCCAAAAAGCAGAGAAATATTAAAAAAAATAATTTTTACTCCACCTACCCAACCTTCTATTGATGAATTAGAATGGTTTAGATTTACTGTTTGTAGAGTAGAAGAACTTCAAGGTATTCCATTAATCGTATCAAGAACAGGATATACTGGTGAACTTGGTTATGAAATATGGTGTCATCCAAAACATGCTCCTGAAGTTTGGGATAAGCTAATGGCAGCTGGAAAAGATGAGGGTTTAATACCAGCAGGATTTGCCGCTCTAGATAAATTAAGAATTGAAGCAGGTTTAATTTTGTTTGGTAATGAATTTGATGGTCAACAGGATCCTTTTGAGGCTGGAATAGGTTTTGCTGTTCCTTTAAAAACTAAAGAAGCAGATTTTATAGGCAAAGATAATTTAAAAGAGAGAAAATTAAATCCACAAAAAAAACTTGTTGGATTAGAACTGATTGGTAAGGAAGCTGCAGGACATGGTGATTGCGTTCATATCGGAAGGTCTCAGGTAGGAGTAATTACGAGTGGCTGTTTATCTACCGTTCTTAATAAAAATATAGCTTTATGTAGAATTGATAATCAATATTCAGAATTAGGGACTGAAGTTGAAGTTGGTAAAATTGATGGTCATCAAAAAAGAATTTCTGCCAAAGTAGTGGCTTTCCCTCATTTCGACCCCAAAAAGACTAGAGTAAAATCCTAATGGCAAAAACAACTAAAGATTTATTAGAATTTTGGGAGGATCAAATGAAACTTTCCCATATGTCTAGTAATTATTTTTTTAGAAAATCTCCATCTCATTATCATATGATGTTGTTGGTTATGCATGCTTTTAAGTATGAGGAACATCTAACTGTTGAGGAATTGAAGACAAAATTATTTAAGACATCCAGACCAAAATCAGCTTTAATGATAAATGAGGCGTGTGAAAAGGGTTTCTTTTTTTTAGAAAAGGCATCAGATGATCAAAGAAAAAAATTTATAAAACCAAGTAAATCATTCATAGATGAATTTAATTTATATCTTCAAACCCTAAAAAATCTTAGTTTCTAATAGAATTTTACTTAATATATTTATTACTTATATTTTATATATATAAAAAAAATTATATATTTAACTTTCACTAAAAATAGAGTTTGATTTATGTCATTACCGACAAAAGCTAAAGTAGTAATTATAGGTGGAGGAATTCACGGTTTAAGCACTGCTTGGAAGCTTTCAGAAACTTATAAAAATCCTGGAGAAATAATAGTTTTAGAAAAAGATGATACTGCTGCTGGTGCAAGTGGGATCGCATGTGGGGTTGTAAGAAATAATTATTTTCAGCCAGCAATGAGAGAGCTAATGGCTCATTCTGTTTCTGTTTGGGAAAGTGATCCAAAAGCATTTAAATATAACGCTGTTGGATATTTACAAATTTCACCAGAAGTTATGCATAAAGATGTTGCAACAATTTATGAACA
>Ga0209036_1000518_pt1 | contig 17010 bp, 15 predicted proteins | sample MarorgKNORR_S2LV_3_FD_188222 | JGI IMG/M metagenome (GOLD analysis project Ga0209036, IMG submission 188222) | Marine microbial communities from the Southern Atlantic Ocean, analyzing organic carbon cycling - DCM_A/KNORR_S2/LV (SPAdes) (version 2) | ecosystem: Environmental > Aquatic > Marine >... | reverse complement strand
TTGCGTCCCTAAATTACTATGAATATAGTCTCCTAAATTAAACGAAACAAAAAAATCTGCAGAGACTGGTACTGGATTTGTAAACATAACTGTATTTGGAGTTCCATCTACAGGAATGTCATTATAAGGTACACTTTTACTAGCTAATTCAGATCCAGGCAAACCATTTATACCTACATCATAAATTTTATAAGACGCGTTCATTGATGAGGTTCCATTTGTTCCTTGATGAATTGCTATAACACCAAGAATGTTTGTTGTTCCATTAAAATCATATTTTTCTGCAAATTCTTCATCCCCATAACTATTATGTCCAGTATAATAACCTTGATTTGACGGGTACGACTCTGTTATAGGTGTAACAATATCTAAACTAAAGTGTTGAATGGTATCTTGGGCAAAGACAGATACTGATAAAATTGATAATATTAACGTATTTTTTATTTTTTTCATAAACTTTATTGTTTGATTTTTAATTTTAGCAAATATACAAAAACGCAACTGATTTGCGTTTTAATTTAGTAAATTAACTAACTAGATTAAGTAGGTGAATTTTTTGGGTCATACTGGATTCGATCCAGTGACTTCTACCCTGTCAAGCAAACACTCTAAACCAACTGAGTTAATGACCCAAATAAAAAATCCCTTAGTATATGAGGGATTTAAATATTGTGGACCTCTCGGTCCTTATTTCGAACTTTTTTAGAGAATTATTTAATATTTTTATAAAATGAAAAAATTAGCTATTGTATTAGTTTGTTTGCCTTTGTTTATTTTTGGACAAGACGGACCTTTCTTCATTACCCATGATAATATTCAAAGAGAATATTATTTACATATCCCAACTAATTTGCCGGTAAATTCACCAATCGTATATGTGTTGCATGGATGGGGCGGGAGTGGTGATGGAATTATGTCATATACAGGATTTAATTTGTTGTCAGATCAATATAATTTTGCTGTTTGTTATCCTACTGCTCTAATTGATGGAGATGGTGGTAGCTCAGGTTTGACTTCATGGAATACAAATGGATTAAGTGATGTCGATTTTATTCACGCATTAAATGATACACTAAATTATCAGTATCAATTTGATGATAACAGAACTTTTGCTACTGGAATGTCTTATGGTGCAGAGATGTGTTTTCATTTATCTAGGTGTCAAAATTCAAATATTATTGATGCTATTGCTCCGCTAGCAGGTTCAATATTTGATTATATGAACATTTGTACTCTCTCCACTAATATTTCAACTTTAGTTTTACACGGAACTAATGACAATGTTGTTAATTATAACGGAGGCTATTTTCCTAACTATGGCCCTTATATGTCAGCTAATGATATTGTATCAGAACTTGTAGTTTATAATTCTTGTGTTTTAGATACGAGCTATTCGTTATTAGATCTAAATAATGATAATAATTTAACTGATGTTACTAAATATCAAAACTTTAATTCTGGTACTAAAGTTTGGTTTTATAGCGTAAATAATGGTACTCATACATGGTTTGATCAAGCTCCTTTTGGAGTTGATGATTTTTGGGCTAGTGAAGAGATTTGGAGTTTTTTCAGTCAACTTGGAAACAGTACAACAAATTTAAATAATGAAAATTATAAAGCTAATAATAGATCTTTAATAAAGATTGTTGATTTGTTTGGAAGAGAGACTGAAGAAAAATTAAATATCTCTCTATTTTATGTCTATGATGATGGAACAGTAGAGAAAAAAATAATTATTGAATAAATAAAAACCCACTTATGATTGGGTTTCTTTTTAGTGAGCCTCTCGGTCCTAATTTTGAACTTTTTTAGCAAATTATGTAAATTTGCAATATGCAAAAAATACCTGTTGTTGTGCTTAATGGATTTCTAGGTTCTGGGAAAACGACTTTACTGAATCATATTCTTACGAGTACAGAACATAAAATGAAATTCGCAGTTATTGAAAATGAATTTGGTGATATTGGTATAGATGAAAATATCTTAGTTGAGAGTTCTGAAGAGAGTGTTATTGAAGTGATGAATGGGTGTATATGTTGTACAGTTCGAGGTGATTTAACAGAAGTACTCGATCGAATGTATGATCGAATAAAAGATTTCGATGGTGTTTTGATTGAAACAACTGGTTTAGCTGATCCTGCCCCTGTAGCACAAACATTTTTCGTTGATGATAAAGTTGTTGAGAGATACAAATTAGATGGTATTATTACTGTCGTTGATGCGAAGCACATCATTCAACATGTTGATGAAGAAAAGCCAGAAGGTGTCGAAAATGAATCTGTTGAGCAACTAGCATTTGCAGATAGAATTATGTTAAATAAAATTGACCTTGTTTCAGAAGAAGAGTTACAGGATGTTGAAAAGAAAATTAAGTCAATCAATGGATTTGCTCCTATATTCCGGACAGAAAATAGTTTAATTGATCCAAAGGAATTAATTGGCATTGGCTCATTTGATTTGCAAAGGACATTAGAAATGGATCCTGAGTTCCTCGATACCGACGCAGAACATGAGCACGACCAACGTGTTACCTCTACAAGTTCCAAATTTATAGGAGAACTGAATGTCAACAAATTGGAAAAATGGGTGGGTAATCTGCTGAGAACAAAAGCACAGGATCTTTTCCGATACAAAGGTGTTCTAGCCGTAAAGGGCACCGATGAGAAATATGTATTCCAAGGTGTTCACATGCTCTTCGCAGGAAATTTTAGCAAAGATATTGGTCTTTGGAAAGATGATGAGGAACGTGAATGCCGTTTCGTTTTCATTGGACGAGATCTTGATCATGAAGCTCTCCAGGAAGGTTTGATGGAGTGTAAGGCAGAAGAACTTAGATTCAATGTTGGTGACACTGTATACGCAAATTTGGGACATAGTGATTTTACTGAAGGAAAGATTTTGAAAATCTGGGACCAAGGAAATCCATATCGAGTAGAGATTCAAAATGAAGAAAAATCAAATGTTTGGGTCCCTATTGATAATGACGATTTTGTACGTTCAGGTAAAATGAGTTGGTTTGGGCGTTCTTTTTAGTCGAGTTGATTTGATGCCAACTGATGTTGTAGTTTGTAATGGATGCTGTTGCGGTAATACCGATAAAGGTCATCCTGAAGTACCAATCAAGTTACTAAATGATGAATGGGAAAATTATGGGCTTAATAATAGCGTGAAACTTAGAATTTCAAAATGTCTAGGTCCTTGTAGCATGCATAATGTATCATTATTAAGAACTGATTATGGTACTACTTGGATAGGCAATCTTAGTGAAGATATTCATTATAAAGCGCTTGTAGATTGGGCTCTTCAAGTATCAGAAAAAGGTCCAGACATAGAGATTCCAGAAATATTAATTCCTCATGTATTCGAGCGATTCGATAAAGTTGTAATTAGAGATTAATCTAACAGCAACCATTACAACTACAATCTGCACCGCATGGATTACAATCACAACATTCACAATTCATGTAATTACATCATTAGTGCAGTACTTAGTATTATATGTAAATTTAATATAAATATTAATATTTAATCTACTTTTTATTAATTCCGAACAATTTTCAAATAAACTCCTAGTAATTATAATCAACTTGTTGTTACACGCAAAATCATGAGAAAGAAGTTCTTTGTTAAAATTGTAACAGATCCTGATGTTGACTTAAGAAAATGTGTTGTTGGTATGGCTTGTGCATCCCAAGCAATTAACGACGGACATGATGTGAGTATGTTCTTTGCTGCTAATGGGGTAAAGATGCTAAATTCTGAATATATGGAAAATTTAAATTCCGGTGGTATGCTTCCAGAAGGCATGATTTTTGATATAATGAATACAATTATTGACGGCGCTAGTAATATCTACTGTTCTACCGGATCACAAGCTGCCAATGGTGTTACTAAAGAAAATGCTAATGAAATGTTATTGGAAGGTTTCTCTAACTGGATGACTTGGAGTGGACCGCCTGGAGTAATCAAATTAAGCGCTGAATCAGAAGTACAATTAGTATACTAATGATTAACTATACCCCGTCATTTGAAGTTTTGTTCAAGAATTTTACTCTTGGTTCTTCTCTCACTGGCAAATGAATTAATGAGGAAAATACCCCTACTGCAATACCTATCCACCAGACAGTTGTATAACTTCCATATGCATCATATAGGACTCCTCCTAGATATACTCCAACGAAACTTCCCAATTGATGTGAAAAGAATACAATACCATATAATGTCGCCATATATTTTAGTCCATAGATATGTGCAACTAAACCACTAGTTAATGGTACAGTTGCTAGCCATAGGAACCCCATTGCAAAAGAGAAAATCAATACAGTGTTAGCAGTAATCGGAGTTAAAATAAACCATGCAGCAGCAATTGATCTTCCAGCATATATCCCTGATAACAGCCATTTCTTACCAAATCTTTTACCTGCCCAACCAGCCATTAGTGTACCAAATATATTCGCAGCACCGATTACAGATATTGCCATCCCACCTAGTGCTGCTGTAGTTTCAATACCTAGATCGCCACACCATCCTGTAGGATCTATTGGGGCACTCATTTCTGTAACTAATGCTGGAAAATGAGCTGTAATGAATGCGAGTTGATAGCCACAAGAGAAAAATCCTACAAATATCATCATGTATGTTGGATCTTTGAATGCTATGAGTAATATTTCACTTAATGATTCTTCAATTTCTTCTTTAGAAGCTCTTTCAGGATACCGCATAAATGGAAGTAAAAGCAATACGCCTAATATCGAAACTGCGAATATCAAGAATACCGTTTGCCAAGTCATAGTCTTCAACAATATTATTGCTACAGTTGGGCCTACAATTTGACCTGCAGATCCTGAAGCAGTTGCTATTGCTAGACTCATGGCTCTATGTTCGGGTGCACTGGCTCTTCCCACTACGGCTAAAATAACTCCAAACCCAGTCCCTGCGATTCCAAATCCAACTAATATCTCATAAAGTTGTATTTCGATGGGAGTGTTGGCCCCTGTTGTTAATACTAGTCCTAGCGAGTATAATATTGCACCTAGAATTATTGCCTTTTTATCTCCTATTTTTTCAGCAAATGCTCCGAAAAATGGTGCACCAAATCCCCAAGCAAGGTTCTGTATCGCTATTGCTAAACTAAACTCAGATCTCGGCCAACCAAATTCTTCTTGAATTGGTATCTGGAAAACGCCAAATGATGCTCTAATAGCGAACCCGACTAATACAATAGAACACCCTATCAATAACACAGGTGTGAAAAGTCGTGATTCCTTTTCCATATTAACTGCTGATTCCTTTTATGAATAATGTTGCCGGTAAAAATTCATTTTCTGTGATTATTAGAATAATTTTTTTTGGGTTGTAGTAGATTTAGAAGCACTTCCTTTCCTTGGTTTACTTCTACTCCCATGTTTCTTTAAAATTCGCTGACTAATTTTCTTGACATCATCTCCTTTCCTCGCAGAATAACTTTTTTTAATTCCTTCTTTCCTACTTTCTATTTCATTTAATATTGGTTCAGGATAATCTTTACCTATTTGGCACATTATAGATTTCTGTATCTTTTCTGGCATTTTCCATGGTTCATGGATATAATCAGTAGGCACCATCGATAGTTCTGGTACCCACTTCCTAATATAATCTCCATTAGGGTCGTGGTCTTTTCCCTGTTTAGTCATTGAATAAGCCCTAATTGTATTTATTCCCGTAGTGCCAGATTGCATTCCTACCTGAGACCAATGAATTCCTGGCTCATAATCTAAGAATAGTTTAGCAAGGTATTCTCCAGTTTCTTTCCAAGGTAACCATAGATTGTAAGATGCACAAGACATCATCATTGCTCTCATTCTAAAATTAATCCAACCTGTTGACTTTAACTGCCTCATGCATGCATCAAAAAATGGCCAACCAGTATTGCCATTTGCCCATCTCTCAAATCGATATGGATCTAATCTTCTATCCATATTTTTTTCGATTAGTGGATTCTGGGCCACTAAATCAAGGTTTGATTCCATCTCTAACTTTTGAATAAAGTGGCATCTCCAAGCTAATCTTCTCCGAAATGAACTTAGACTTCGAATCCAACTGCTGTGATGTTCAATTGTTTCTTTATTCTTTTTAATAAAATTTATTTTTTCATTTGTTTTCTGTACCACTCGTCTCATAGAAAGTACCCCTGTAGTAAAGTATGGTGAAAGTCTTGAACCATGTTTAATAGATAATATTGGACTAGAAATTGACTGACTATATCTTTTACTATCATTATCTAGAAACTCATTTAGTCTTTTCATTGCTGCCTTTTCACCTGCTTCCGGCCAATCTTTCCAAACACTATTTTCCAAACCTAAATCATTCATTTTTGGTATATTCTCATCAAATGTTATACCATTACTAAATAAAGGTGGCTCATTAATTGGAATACGCATTCTTGAATCTCTTTCCCTTTTCCATAAATCTCGATTTTTTAATTTCCTAATAACTCCGTTATTTGGGTACTCATCCCAAATAATATCTTTCGAACGGCACCATTTAGAAATCATTTTATCTCTTTCATACGACCATGAATTTCCCGTTTCTTCGTGACTAAGAATCCTATAAATTCCATGTTTACAATGTATTCCTTCCAATATCTCTCTTGCGTCTCCTATGTGAAAATGAATATCCAAACCTATTTTTTTAATATCTTTTGATAATGCTACTGCACAATCTAATTCCCAATTTATATGTAGTGGCGAGGTATCTTTGAGTTTCAATCTTTGAGTTTCAATCATGAATAAACATAGAACGGGTCTTCCTGATAACGAAGCACATAGCAGAGGAGCATGATCTCTGCACCTCAAATCTCGCTTGAACCAAACGACATCTACAGCCATACAGGTAACATAAAATCCGCAGCATATTATGTTATGTATTTCTAATATTTCTGTATTCAAATTAATAACAATCTTATGTAAGTAAGTATCTTTTACAACATATATAGTAATCATTTTATGATTCTCTTGTGCAGGATGTTTTAATATGCTAAAAGTAGATGATATAAGTAAGAAATTATCTGATATCAATAGTATACATATTATAGGTGCAAGTCTCAATAAAGAAAGAACCGCACATACAGCTGTAGGGGAAATTTCTCAAAGAGGTTGGAGAGTTGTACCTGTACATCCCAGAGATGCTGGTGCTACAATATCAGGAATACCAATAAGATCAGAAATAGAAGAGGGTGTTGAAATAGAAATTGTAGTATTATTTCTTGCACCTGAACGTGCTCGAGAAGTCATCAAAAAATTAATGATAAGACATATCAGTTCCCCTCCGTTAATTTGGTTCCAGCCCGGTGCAGAAGATGAAATTTCGATAGGTTGGCTCGAAGACGCTGGCTGGAAATTTGTATATGATGATTGTATAGTTAGATTTATTGAAAGAAATGATTTAAAAAGACCTAAAATTTCCTCACCGTGGTTCCGTCAAATAATTGATGAAGATGAATCTGGATGTTCGATTTGGACAGTGCATGAAGTCGGTGAAGATTCAAATTTACCCTCGACCAAAGTAGAATGGGTGGGGGATTTAGTAGAACTTAAACAGTCTAATCATATTATCCCTAAATATATCAGAGCACTTGTTAATGATAATGAGAGTATTGAAGCATGTGCCAGGAGATTAGCATTACAATAAATGTATATGAAAATCTTGAACTAGAACGCTGATTTTAAATTATACACATTACACGGATATACAAATATGCTAAGGTGAGATAATGGTTACTCGCATTGAAGTCTTTTTTGTTGTCTTAACCCTTTTTTCTGTTTCACTTTCGGGTTGTATTGGGTCTTCGGAGGAAGATACTATTGAATCTCAAGGTGAACCACTCATTGATGTTCAGAATCCTTGTTTAATTCCAACAGAATCAGAGACGCAATCCGTGATTTCTTTGTCTGTAAATGGAGATGAGCGATTATTCCGTTTATCCGTTCCAAACACAGATGCTGGAACCAAACTCCCAGTAATCATCGCATTCCATGGCGGAGGAGATGCAGATGAAGATTTTCAACAACAAGATGAGTTCGATCAGTTGGGTGAAGAAGAGAAATTCATTATGGCCTATGCAATTGCTGAAAGTGACCGGACACCCTCAGAAGGTGAATGGTTCCTCAACACTGCTGCAACATCAAGAGATGATAATTACTTTTCAGAAGCTATTGTCGACGAGTTATCGAAAGTGTATTGCGTAGATCAGGATAGGTTGTACGCAATTGGCTATTCATTGGGCTCGATGTATACTTACGAAATTGCTTGTCAGCTGAATCATCGTTTTGCTGCAGTCGCCTCTTTTGCAGGAACTATGCCAGTAAGTCCAGAGACCTGCGGGCTATCCGGATCAGTGGCGGTCCTACACATTCATGGCAAGTTAGACTATATCATCGATTATGATGAGGATTGGGATTGGAAAGATGGTGAGCATGAAGGAGTTGGAACTATGAGTAATGTTCCTGGAATAATTGATTATTGGGCCCAAAAGTCAAATTGTCAAGATGAAAACACTCATTCTCACCTATTCGGAGGTGATGATGTCGAACACATCGTTCATACTGATTGTGCGGGTGATGTTAGAATTGAACACTATGGCATGGAAGCTCAAGAACATACATGGCCCAACCAAGTGGATGGGATAGATACTTACGAACTAATTTGGGAATTCCTAAGTGATTTTAAAAATTAATTTCTTCTAAAGAGTACTTTTCAAATTGTAATTAACCATAATAAATTATTTTATTCAATATCACTAAATACTTCATCTAATGATTTGATTGTTCTATCAACATCTTCCTTTGATATAACCATTGGTGGTTTAATTTTAATTACATTTTTTCTAGGGCCATCTATGCTAAGTAGAATATTTTTCGATAGCATTCCTTCAACTAATAATTCGGCTTCTTTGGGAGCGGGCTCAAGAGATGAACGATTCTTAATCAGTTCAATACCTAAAAATAGGCCTTTTCCTCGTATATCACCGATTATTTCATACTTATTTTTTAATTTAGTTAATCCATCAATAAATAACTCCCCCATAAGTTTTGAATTTTCTATCAGATTTTTTTCTTCTATTACGTCTAATACTGCCATTCCAATAGCACAAGAAACAGGATTCCCTCCAAACGTAGAAAAGAATTCCATTCCTTTAAACGAATCAGCAATCTCTTTCGTTGTAAATACTGCAGCCATTGGGTGTCCATTACCAATTGGTTTACCCATTACAACGATATCTGGGATAACTCCATGTTCCTCAAATGCCCACATTTTACTTCCAAGTCTACCAAATCCAACCTGTACCTCATCTGCAATACACAGTCCTCCTACACTACGAATTAACTCAAATGATTTTGCCAGATAACCCTGCGGAAAAGGTATTTGTCCTGCACATGATAGCATTGATTCTACAATAAATCCTGCTATCGGCCTGGCATCTCTGACAATTCCCTCAAATTCATTCAAGTAATCTCTTGAATTATCTCGAAATATGTCTGGAACAGGCGCGACATGGACCCAATCCTCAGCAACCCCCTTCCCTCCTGGTCCCCTAAATTTATACGGACTTAGATCAATTAACATACCGGTGTGACCATGATATGCTCCTTCCATAACTACGATATCGTGGTTATTTGTATATGCTCTCGCCAGTCTGATAGCAAGCTCATTAGCCTCACTACCCGAATTAACTAAGAATCCATAATCTAGTCCTTCTGGTAAAGTATATGATAATCTCTGTATATATTGTGTTAAGCCATCATAGATGTATCTAGTATTAGTGTTCAGTACAGCCATTTGTTTCTGGCCAGCACTTACTACATGGGGGTTGCAATGCCCAACGTGACAAACATTGTTCACTAAATCTAGATATTTTTCTCCAGATCTTGAATATAAATATTGCATTTCTCCTCTAGTGATATGAAGTGGTTTGCCATGTCCTATTGATAGAGATTCACTAATGTGCTCCCCTCTCATTTTGAGTATTTCTTCGAGAGATAATTCGGCTACACTTTCAGATAATTCCACAAACAATTGATAATGCTCAGATAATTTAATGCTTTCATTTGAATGTCTCTAGTAGATAATACGATATAGATAACAGATGTAGTGCATCTATGGCATACACAGAAGTTACTCTTGAGGAGGCTTCAGAGGTCATTAAAAAAGCCGGATTCAAGAATTTACTATCGATTGAGAAACTTGATGGAGGTTGGGCAAATTCGAATTATAAATTAATTCTAAAAGATCAAACTAAACTTGTACTTAAGATTTGGAATGAACAAAGTCAAGATGAAGTAAATTATTTACTAAAAATGACATCTTTTCTTGTTAATTCTGGTATCCCTACTCCTAAACCAATTAAGTTTGATAATGAAGATTTTATCATAATGAAAGATGGACTTCCTTGGACAATATTACCATTTATTGATGGTAATTGGCTGGGGTGTGATTACGATTCATTATTTTCTCTCGGAGCCATTCAAGCAAAAATGCACTTAATTGAGCCCCCAAATAATTTAAAATCAGATTTTTCCATGGGTAGAAAATTATTTGAAAAATTATTAATATTTGCAGATGTGAATAATGATTGGAATGATTTTCTGTTAGAACTTAAATCATCTAAATCTTTATTCCTTGGACTAGATAGATTACCAAGAGGTATTATTCATGGCGATTTATTTCCAGATAATGTCATCGGTTATAACAATCAGGCTATTTCGATACTTGACTTCGAGGAAGTATGTAACGATGTTCTAGCATTCGATTTAGTAATGACGTTTGTTGGATTCGGATGGGAAAATGGTGAGCCTGTAACTGATAGATGGAATGCTATTTTAAATGGGTATCAATCTATTAGGAAATTATCTAAAGAAGAGATTTTTGCTCTTCCCGATTTACATAAACTTGCTACTTTATGTATAGCCGCTTGGAGATATTGGCAATTCAAGATTAATATGCCCAATACTGAACATGAAGACAGGTATCTAGAAATGACTTCTAGACTGAACAAAGTATTGCCGTTTTAGAAAGATATTTTTAGTTTGATTCTAGTTCTTCCTTTCTAATTTTTGCTAATTCTCTCATATCTTCGTGATGATTCCCTTCTTCAATTGCATCCTGATCATCTTCATCAACTATTTCAACACCTAACAAGGTCTCGATAATATCTTCCATTGTGACTAAACCAACTGTGCCTCCGAACTCATCTTTAACAATAAGAATTTGTTCTTTATTGTCCAATAAGATATCTAGTGCTTTATCTACAGAATCAATATCTCTACAAGAATGTAAATCTCTAGAAATATCTTTCATTAATTTATCATCATTATCTGCTGCGGCTTCTCTAAGTATCTCACTACGTAGAACCATTCCATAAATTTCATCGATATTCTGATTCATAGTAACAGGCATACGACCATGCACCATAATTGGGATTCTTTCTCTAATCATTGAAACTGTTTCATCACTACTTGCGGTTTCCATCACTATCCGAGGAGTCATAATGGATGCAACAGTCTTCTCTCTTAAACCAAGTAAATTTTGTATGACTTTTTCTTCATCTCTTTCGATAACTTGATTCTCTTCCGCGATATCTGCTAGATGAGATAACTCATCTCTGGTGACGGCTTCATTGTGAACTGAAGGGAAAATCGAACGCAATTTTTCTATTGGGTATACTATCGGAGACAAAATTATCATTAAAATTTTCAAAATTCTAGCTGAACTAACTGTTAACTTTCTCCAGTATAAAGCACCTATTGTTTTAGGTAAAATCTCACTCAACAATAAAATTGCTAATGTTAGTAATGAAGCTGAAACTGCTATTACATATTCGCCTTGGTAGGCATTCTCTACTTCATGTCCAACTCCTAATGCGCCCACTGTGTGTGCAATAGTATTGAGTGTTAAAATAGCAGTTAGAGGGCCCTCAGGGTCATCTTTGAAATCACTCCAAGTTTTACTTATTTTTGGATGAGTATCTTTCAGTGCCACGATGTGGCCGTGTGTTGTTGAAAGTAAAACAGCCTCCAATATGCTACATAGGAACGATGCGCCTAATGCTAGTGATGCGTAAAAAATAATTAATGTAGTAGGTTCCACTTTTATTGCCTCTTAGAGAACTTTTAGGTTGGTTTTACTTTCGTAACTGCATTACATGCGGCTAAGTTCGGGACGTAACAAGAGCGATTAAGACATAAACATGGTGCCTCACGCATTTGCTAGCGTTGTATATTGGAGGTGTAGAAAATGGAGCATGTAGCGATATTTATGGCTTGGCCTTATGCAAATGGGCCCTTACATTTAGGCCATGTCGCAGGTAACTGTTTACCAGCAGATATTCAATATAGATATGAGAGATCTAGGGGGCGTTCAGTGATAATGTGTAGTGGTTCGGATGAGCACGGAACGCCAATCACAGTTACAGCAGACTTGGAAAACGTTGAACCACAGCAAATTGTAGATAGATATCACCAAATCAATACTCAGGCATTAATTGACTTAGGATGTTCATGGGGCGATAATATCGACCCCAGAGGATTAGAATATGGAGGGACATTATACAATCGTACAACAGACCCAAGACACAAGGAATTAGTACAAGAATACTTTTCTCAATTGAGAGATTCAGGTTTTCTCAAGGTACAAACTATGCAACAGTATTGTTCAATTAGTACTGATGGAATAACAAAATTTCTTCCTGACAGGTATGTAGAGGGAAAATGTCCTGTATGTGGTTCCGATGATGCTAGAGGAGATCAGTGTGATGACTGCGGTTCTACATACGAATCTATCGAGTTAATTAATCCACGTTCAAAAATGGATCCGAGTGCAAAAATTGAGGTAAGAGATACTGATCATTTCTTCTTCCAACTTGATCAATTTCAAGATGAACTTGAAAGCCACTCACTTACGAAGCAAAAAATTTGGAAGCCTAATGTTAGAGCTATGACGAAAAATTGGCTTAATATGGAATTAAGGCCAAGGGCAGTGACAAGAGATATGGAATGGGGAATTAGAGTCCCTATTCCTGATGACGATTGGGATTCCAAAAGAATTTATGTATGGTTTGAAGCAGTTCAGGGATACTTGACATGTTCAAGAATTTGGGCGGAAAATTTCTCCAATAATGATGATGACTGGAAAAAATGGTGGGTTAAATCGGATGAAGGTATCGAGCCAAAACATATCTATTTTATGGGTAAAGATAACATCCCTTTCCACACTGTAATTTGGCCTTCGATTATAATGGGGCTTAATTCTGCTAATTCTGGAAATCCTCCCAGTAGCATAATTGAGCCAGGAGATTTAGTGCTTGAATCGAACGTTCCTGCAATGGAATTTTTAATGCTCCAAGGAGGTCAATTTAGTAAAAGTAGAAAGCATGCTGTCTGGCTACCCTCTTTCTTGCAAAATCATAGTCCGGATACATTGAGGTACTTCTTAACAATTAATATGCCGGAGGGTCATGACACAGATTTTCGTTGGGAAGAATATGTAGATAAAGTAAATAATGAATTAATTGGAACTTATGGAAATTTTATTCATAGAGTAATGACATTATCTCATAGAATAGAATCTACAACTAACGAAAATCCATTGTCTAAATATTATGATTCGAAAAATCATGAAGATTCAGCTATTCAGATCCAAGAATTATTGCATAGTGCCATTAATTCAATGGAGAAACAGAGATTCAAAGAGGCTTTGAGGTCATTAATGAATATTTCACAAATCGGTAATGGACTTATTCAACATTCAGAACCTTGGAAATATATGAAATTAGAAGATTCTCCTGAAAAATCTAAGTCTTTGTCGACCTTAGCATTTTGCTGGCAAATATGCAGGGGTCTTGCCATTACAATGCGTCCATTTTTACCATTCCAATCCGATGAATTATGGGCAATGCTAGGTGAGGATACTGTTATCGATAATATTTTATTTGAAGATTCTTTTAGTTTTGATAACGATTTTTCATGGAATTCTGATAAACCTAAACCTTTGTTCAGTAGGTTAGAAATTGAGGAAATACTAGAAAGAGAAAAACTAATTGCGGGTAGTAGTGCAGATGATAAAGAAGTTAAGGAAGAGGATGTGAATTATATCGATTTTGAAGATTTTATGAAAGTAGAAATGAAAACAGGAAAAGTAGTAGCAATAGATGATCATCCTAATGCTGACAAATTATATGTTGTCACCATTGAAGATGGCCCCGAATCTACAAGAACAGTATGTGCCGGACTGAAAGGAATTTATGAAAAAGATCAACTTTTAGGTAAGCAAGTTGTATTTGTTGCTAATCTTAAACCTAGAAAACTTAGAGGAATAATGTCTGAAGGTATGATTTTAGCTGCAGATGATGGGGATGGAAAAGTTTCAGTTCTAACATTAGATTCGGATATGCCTACTGGTTCACAAGTTAGATGATTCCGGTTTATCAAAAAATTCCCATTGAATTTCTGCTAATTCTGAATTATTTTTTGCTCCTGTATATGCTTCTAGAGGCTCCGCATTTAACTGGAAGAATGAATCACCAAATCGGAATGGTTTCATAATTTCTCTAGCCTGTCCCCATCTATCAATTAGTACTAAACTCAGTGCTAAAGCCTCAGACGTAGATAATCTGCCTGGTTTACCCCAAGATACAGGATTTGCAGCTAGTACACAAGGCAGTGTCCGCCCCTCTAATTTTGTATTATTCTCAATATATTTAATCGATGAATCAATTTGTTTCCATGAACAATCCAATGCTACTATCGCCGCCCCTCTATCGATACTTTTTTTATCATCAGGACCTAATAACAAACCTGCTTTCGGGTCTAATAGAAACCCTCTTTTAGGAGATTTTTTAATATTAGTATGTAATATTGCATGTCCAAATTTTTCTAATCTTCTCGCTGTACATTTTTTCGGGTCATCTTGATCTAAATGAATGATATGTAAAGGAACGTCCTCCACTATTCTTCCCTCCGAGATAATAAATCTTCAAGTGCGTCCCCAATAGTCATGTTTCTTCTATTGGTATTTACCGTAGTTGTATGTTCTGAACTCCGCTCAATATTAAGTTCTATTGATAATATTTTTTCTATTTTTAGAATTAATTTGTCTGTTGGCCTACCGCCATTTTCAATTTTCTGAACTATGTTCAATCTTTCGTTCATTTTAGATGCAAATGTTCTCTGATCCCAATTTTTTTTCTTTCGGCCTTGTATGATTCTTTTGTGAAAATCAGGAGCTAATTCTTTTTCCTTTTTAGCCATAATATCCTTTCCAGCAACTCCCCTGCTAGTTACAGCATGCTTCTTCTTAGATACCATTTTAGTAAATTTTGTTGGTAGCTCTACCACTTGAAGATTCATGGATTCAATACACCTTGCACAGGCTTCCACTTGTATGCCTGCAGTACGTGCCTTTCTGGTGGAAACTTTCTCTTTTCCACACAACTCGCACGATGCCATGAAACTGCGAGCACAGTGTGATACAAGACTGCTTCGGGTAATAAGCGTCAAATGTAGAATGCATTAGGTATACTTATGACGAGTCGCGCCGATTCACCATCTAAGGACAAATCTACAACTGAAATTAGTAGTGATTCATTATCTAAAAAGACTCTCAGTGAACTGAAAGAGCAGTATGCTTTACTATCAGAAGATGCTAAACAACTGATGACTGAAAAAATGTTTCTTGAAAATGAATTAAGTCAGTTGAAAAAAAGAGTAAATAGGTTAGATGAAGAAATTAGAAGCCTTCGGACACCACCATATATCATTGGCAATATTCAGGATGTAATAGGTGAAAAGGTAGTAGTTAGGAGTTCTAATGGAACAATATTCCTTGTATCAAAAAATCCTAGGATAGATAACTCAAAAATTCTCCCTGGTGTTAGAGTTTCTATGAATCAGGATACTTTGGCTGTAATTGACATACTTGAAGATGCATTTGATCCTTTGGTCTCAGGTGCAGAAATAATCGAAAAACCTAATATTAAATATTCAGATTTAGGGGGTTTGGATGAACAAATTCGAGAAATTAGAGATGCTATTGAACTATCACTCGAAAAACCTGAGTCCTTTGAGAAATTCGGTATTCAACCACCTAAGGGGGTATTACTAACAGGGCCACCCGGTACTGGAAAAACTATGCTAGCGAAGGCTGTTGCCAGTCATACAAATGCAACATTCTTAGGTTTGGTTGGTTCAGAACTTGCACAGAAATACATTGGAGAAGGTGGGAGAATGGTCCGTGAATTATTTTCCCTTGCAAGGAAGAAATCACCGTGCATCATTTTTATTGATGAAATTGATGCGATTGGCTCTAAAAGACTCGATTCATCAACATCAGGCGATAGAGAAGTACAGCGCACATTAATGCAACTTTTATCAGAATTGGACGGTTTTGAATCTCTTGAGAATGTAAAAGTCATTGCTGCAACTAATAGGCCAGAACTCTTGGATAAAGCATTACTTAGGCCCGGAAGATTTGATAAAATTGTGGAGATTCCACTACCTGATATTGAGGGAAGGGAGGCAATTTTCAATGTACATGCTAGGAAAATGCCATTGAATAAGGATGTTGACTTCTCGAAATTATCAATTATTACAGAAGGTTATAGTGGTGCTGAAATCAAAGCAATTACGATTGATGTTGGTATGAAGGCTATCTCTGAAGGCGTTTCAAAATGTAAGATGTCTCATTTCAAGGATGCAATTTCATCTATTGATAAGAAAAGAAAAGGGGTAAAAAATAACGGCCCCGAACGTTTGTACGGCTAGGTGTTTGAATGGATAATGTTCTAATTGAATGTGTTCCAAATATTAGTGAGGGTAGAAATTTAGAAATAATTAATTCTATAGTTGAATCTGCAAAGCAGGTAAAAGGTGTCAAAGTATTGGGTTGTGAGCCAGATTCAGATTATAATAGGACTGTAATTACCATTGCTGGAGATCCTTTTAGTGTTACAAAAGGCGCCCACGCAATTATATTGAAATC
>Ga0209036_1000514_pt1 | contig 17052 bp, 14 predicted proteins | sample MarorgKNORR_S2LV_3_FD_188222 | JGI IMG/M metagenome (GOLD analysis project Ga0209036, IMG submission 188222) | Marine microbial communities from the Southern Atlantic Ocean, analyzing organic carbon cycling - DCM_A/KNORR_S2/LV (SPAdes) (version 2) | ecosystem: Environmental > Aquatic > Marine >... | reverse complement strand
GAGAGGAATAAATGAATAAAAATAAATCATTTATAGTTGGTTTTTTAATTTCAGCTTTTATTTTTCTTTTCATGGGCCAAACCTATGAAAAATCAAATAGTCAAAGGTACCATTTAAATAGTCATTTAATCCAAGGTTATAATACTATTTTTTATGAAACAGTTTTTGATACTTACACTGGAAAGATTGTTGATAGAAAATGGTATAATGAAAAAGACTTTGAAAAGAGCAAAAATACAAAAACAAGTTATTGATTATATTTATGCAAGATAACTACAAAAATATACCTTTATTTCCAATTAATCTTTCAGTTTTACCATGTGAGAAAGTTAATCTTCACATATTTGAAGAAAGATATAAAAATTTAATTAATCATTCCTTAGACGAAAATAAAACTTTTGGAATAGTTTATACAAAAAATAAAGTTATGTCAAAAATTGGTACAGTAGTTAAAATTAATGAAATTTATAAAAAATATGATGATGGAAGATTTGATTTATCAATTAAAGGTTTAGAAAGATTTAAAATTTTAAAATCATTCAAAGAACATGAATTATGGAATGCCAAAATTAAAATTTTAGATGAATCTTATGAAGATATTGATAAAAAATATTTTAATTTAGTTTTAGATAAGTATTTAAAATTAATTTTATCAAGTAAGTTAAATGATAATATATCTCAGTACATGAATAAAAAAATATCATTTGATTTTACAAAAGATGTTATTCTTCCAAATTCATTAAAGCAGGATTTTTTAGAGTTAGAAAATGAACAAAAGAGAATGAACTTCATTGATATCTTCTTAGATAATCTAATTAATAAGAAAAAATTTCCAGGTGATAATGGCAGCTTTACTAGCGAAGTTTACAATTAATTTATTTACAAGATAAATAGCTTTCTAAATAAAAATATAGTTACAAAAATCAATAAAGTCCCCAATAGACTCATAAATAAAAAAATTAAAAATCTTATAATTAGTATCTTCATTTAGTAATAATAATTATAGTTTTTATAAAGACTTTTCTAATATAGTATTAATTCTTTTTATGAAATCACCTGGATTTTCTATTTTGATATTACTAACAAGTAGTGCCTGATCAAATAGCAAAAATACAGAATCTTTAAATTGTTTATTATTTGACATTTTAGATAATTTTTTAACAATTTTATGTTTAGGATTAATTTCAAAAATTGGTTTTACCGTATCAAAATTAGCTTGTCCCATTTGTCTCATTAAATCTTGCATCTGTGCTGTAGGGTCATTACTATCTGCCACTACACATGCAGGAGAATCAGACAATCTTTTTGATGATATAACGTCTTTAACTCTATTATCTAAAACTTTCTTTATTTTTTTTATTAAGTCATCAACATTAGTCGATTTTTTATCTTTTTCATTATCTTTATCATCGAGTTCTTCAAGAGCATTAGCATGATTGATTGATTTAAAATCAAAATCTTTATACTTATGCATTCCACTACCAAAAATCATTTCATCAATTTCATGATCCATAAGAAGAACTTCTATATTTTTGCTATTACAAACCTCTAAAAGAGGTGAATTTTTAAGTTCATTGATTTTTGCTCCTGTTAGAAAGAATATTGATTTTTGATCTTTTATCATATTTTTTACATATTCATTAAGAGTAATGTAATTATCATTTTTATTAGTTTTAAATAGCATTAAATCATACAGTAAATCTTTATTCTCAAAATCTTGATACAATCCCTCTTTTAGAGGGATGCCATACTGTTCAAAAAATAAAGAGTAGTCATCTTTTTTCTTATCTAAGAGATTTTTAAATTCATTCAATAATTTCTTAACACTATTTTTTTTAATTTTTTCTAAAATCTGATTTTTTTGAAGAATTTCTCTACTAACATTAAGAGGTAAGTCTTCAGAATCTATTATACCTTTTACAAATCTAAGGTAAGTAGGCATTAATTCTTTATCATCATCAGTTATAAAAACTCTATTTATATAAAGCTTTATCCCTGATTTATAGTCTGCTCTAAACATATCAAATGGAGCCTTTTTAGGTATATAAAATAAAGTCGAATAAACTAAATTTCCCTCAGCTTGGGTATGAATATATAAAAGAGGATCATCAGAATCAGAAGATATCGCTTTATAAAACTCATTATAATCTTTCTTTTTTATTGATGATTTATTTTTTTTCCAAAAAGCAGAGCCTGAATTAATTTGTTCAGTTTTATTCTCAACCTTTTTATCTATCTCTTCGGTATATTGAAGTTCAATAGGAAATGCAATATGATCAGAGTATTTTTTTATTATATTGTCAATTGACCATCTATTCGCATATTCGGTCCCATTATCATTAAGATGTAATATAATTTTAGTTCCATTTTCTTCTTTTTCTGCATCTGAAATATTAAAACCTGTTTTTCCATCACTCTTCCATTTATATGCTTTTGAATCTAGAGCTTTTTTTGTAATCACTTCAACATTATCTGCAACCATAAAGCAAGAATAAAACCCAACTCCAAATTGTCCAATTAGATTATTATCTTTTTTTGAATCTCCGGATAATTGTTCTAAGAATTTTTTAGTTCCACTCCTAGCAATTGTTCCAAGACTTTGGACAAGATCTTCTTTATTCATTCCTATACCATTATCTTCAATTGTTAATGTTTTTTTCTTATCAGTATTTATAAATGAGATTGATACCTTCGGATTAAACATTATTTTTTTATAATTTTTATCTGTGACTGTTAAGTATCTTAATTTATCAAGAGCATCTGATGAATTTGAAATGAGTTCTCTTAAAAAAATTTCTTTATTTGAATATAAAGAATGTATAATTAATTGTAACAGTTGAGATACTTCTGTTTTAAATTTTTGTTTTGCCATAAATATTATATTCCTTTGTTTAACATTTCTGAAAATTAAAAATAAATTAAAAATATATGCAATATTATTGTATGTTTTTTAATTACAATAAAATTATTTAAATTTAAAAATGGAATTTGTTAATCTTGTAGATACATTATATGATAATAAGTTATTGTTATCTTTAATATATGTCCTTCTATCATTTGTATTTGCTTTTATAATTGATCAAGTTTTTATTAGAGTATTTAGAACAGTTGTAAAAAAATCAAAAACAAATATAGATGATCAGATTGTAGAAGTTCTACACAAGCCTTTATATTTTACAATTTTATTTTTTGGTCTCAGTATATCAATTAAGTTATTAGGACCATCAGATTTATTAATATTTTATATTGATGCATCATTTAAAACAATTATAATTTTTGTATGGTCAACCTCAATATATAAATCTTTTATAATTTTAATAGAATGGTTATCAAGGAAAACAGATTCATTTAATTTCATCCAATTAAAAACAATTCCATTATTTGAAAATTTAGGTAAAATAGTAATTTTCCTATTATTAATATATTTTGTTATGTTAAGCTGGGGTATTGATGTTACAGCATGGGTAGCATCAGCAGGTATACTTAGTGTTGTTATTGGTTTTGCTGCAAAAGATACACTTGGAAACTTATTTGCTGGGATATTTATTATGGCTGATAGTCCATACAAAGAGGGAGATTATATTAATTTAGATACTGGAGAAAGAGGTTTTGTTCGTAATATTGGTATCAGATCTACACGTATATTAACTAGAGATGCCGTAGAAATTACAATTCCAAATTCTGTAATAGCAACATCAAAAATAATTAATGAAAGTGGAGGTTTTTCTGAACAGGAAAGAATTAGAATCACTGTTGATGTAGCTTATGGTACTAAAATTGATGAAGCTAAGCACATAATGTCTCAAATAGCATTAGATTCTGAAAACGTTTGTAAAGACCCAAAGCCGGTTGTCAGATTTAGGTCTTTTGGAGAATCTGGATTAACTCTGCAATTATTAGCTTGGATTGAAAAACCAGAATCAAGAGGTAGAGTAATAGATGAATTATCAACATTGATTTATGAATCTTTTAATAGAGAGAAAATAGAGATTCCTTTCCCTCAAAGAACAGTGCATATTAAAAAAACAGATAGTTAAAAAATAAATTTATGAATGAAAATTCAAAAATATCTGTAAATAAAGATATTTCAATTGCACAAACTTTACCATCATACTTTTATACTTCAGAAGATATTTTTATCAAAACTATTGATAATATTTTCAAGAAATCCTGGCAATTTGTTACTCATAAAAAAGTAATAAAAAAAAAGATATATCCATTTTTTTTTATGAAGGACTTAATTGACGATCCTTATATCCTTGTCTCTGAAAATAATTTAAAAATATTGAGTAATGTTTGTACTCATCGAGCTGCATTATTATGTTTAGATGAATCTAATAGTAGTAAAATCAAATGTAATTACCATGGTAGAGTTTTTAATTTAGAGGGTCAAATCATAAAGCATTATGGATTTGAAGGAGTAAAAAATTTTCCTTCATCAACAGATAATCTTATTAAAATTGAACACTTTAATTGGAATAATTTTATTTTTTGTTCAAAGGAATCTAATATAAATATTAAAAGTTTTTTTAAAGATATAGAGAAAAGATTACCAAATTATAATTTTGAAAATTTATTGTTTAGCTCAGAAGAATCAGAAACATACTATGTCGATGTACATTGGGCACTATATTGTGAAAATTATTTAGAAGGTTTCCACGTACCTTTTGTTCATAAAGGCTTAAATGATGATATTAATTACAGTAACTATGAAACAATCACTTTAGATGATGCAGTACTTCAAATTGCCAAAGATAAAAATGATAAAATTTATGCTCATTATTATTGGATTTTCCCTAATTTAATGTTGAATTTTTATGATTGGGGTCTTTCTATGAATATTATATCACCATTAAACAAAAATAAAACAAAAATAAAATTTTTATCATTTCCTAAAATTGGGATGGAACAACCAAAAGATATCCCGTCAGGTATAAATGTTGTAGAGAATGAGGATCAAAAAATAGTCCAAAGTGTTAATAAAGGTATTCAATCATCAAATTATTACTCAGGTAGATATTCTGTTAAACATGAAAAAGGTGTCCACCATTTTCACAGATTAATTTCTAAATATTTAAAATAATTTATTACAAAATTTTACTAAAATTAATTCTAGCAATATAATACTTTTAAACATGAGTATTCTTTATAAAAAATACCTTTACAATTTTTTTCAGGTTATTATAATTTTTCAATTTTGTTTTGGAATAGTTACTTTTGAGATGGCAGAAAAAGTTGCTAATAATATTTTAATTGAAAAAAATAAATTTAATTATATTATTGACTCATATTCTCTTGATAGTAAAAATAAAGTAGATAATTTTTATATTTTCCAATTTTATCCTAAAGGATTTGCTTTAGTATCTGCAAATAAAAACTCTATCCCAATAATAGGTTATAGTTTTAATAATAATCTAGAATTTGATGATTTGCCTCCACAGCTTGATGCTATAATTGAAAGTTATAGAAAAAATATTCGATCAATTATAAATAATAATACTAGGCCTACGCAATTTGTGGGTGATTTATGGACTAAATATTTATCCGAAGAAAGTTTAAATAGGCATACAAGAGACGTATCTCCATTAATATCAGCTAATTGGAATCAAGGTGGTCAATGGAATAATCAATGTCCTGGTGAGACCCTAGTTGGTTGTGTAGCTGTTGCAATGGGACAGGTTATGTATTATTGGAAAAATCCTATACAGCCTGAAGGATATGCTCAATATTATGATGAACAATTTGGACCAATAGGTGCTATCTTTGATAATTATTCGTATGATTATGATAATATGCTCGATAATCAGGCAACAGAAGATTCTCAGCTTTTACTATATCATGCAGGTGTTGCAGTTAATATGGATTATAGTTATTCAGGTTCAGGTGCATCTGTTTGTTGGGAAGGGCCATCAGCAGAAGATGCCTTATCAAGTCATTTTAATTTTATTGATGAAGCAGGATGTGAATCAAAATTGAACTATAATGATGATGAGTGGTCTATTTTAATTAAGGAGCAAATAGATAATGGTTGGCCTATTATTTATAGAGGTTATGAAGAAAATGATGGAGGTGGACATGCTTGGAATATTGATGGATACCAAGATCAATACTTACATTGTAATTGGGGTTGGGGAGGATCATCAAATGGATATTTTTATTTTAATAATTTAAATGGCGAGGGTTTTTCGTTTATTGAAAGTCAGGCTGCATTAATTAATATTTTTCCAAAAGGCATTGCTGTACCTACTGCCTTATTTGATTATTCGATAAATGATTTTACTGTAATATTTACTAATATTTCTGATCAAATAAATGAAAATAATATAGTTGAATATAAATGGAACTTTGGAGATGGATTTATTTCTAATGAATTAAACCCCACACATTCATTTCAAGATTTTGGTTCTTATGAAGTAAGCTTAATTGTTACTGATGAATATGGTCAAGATAGTACCCCCCATATTGAATTAGTAAATATTATTTATGGAGATATAAATAATGATAATACTCTCAATATTATTGATATAGTTTTATTAGTTGATTTAGTTTTTAATAATGCAGAAAATTCTGATTTTGATTTAAATCAAGATCAAGTATTAACAATTTTAGATATAATTATACTAATTAATTTAGTTTTGGAGTTTAATAATGAATATTAATATTAAAACTTTTAATAATTGGGCTATCCAAAATAAAGATGAAGGAATGGAAAAAGGCCACACTAGTTCAGTAAATAAAATGTTTGAGATTATTTCATCTGAATCTTCAGTAATAAAAAAATCCTTTAATTTTCTAGATTTAGGTTGTGGTAATGGTTGGGTTGTAAGAAAAGCACTAAATAATAAAAATTGTAATTATGCTTTAGGAATTGACGGTGCACCAGAAATGATAAAAAAAGCTAAAAGTATAGATAAAAAAGGTGACTATATAAATACTGATATAGAGTATTGGAGTTTTAATAAAAGTTATGATATTATTTTTAGTATGGAGACTTTCTACTATTTTAGTAGCTTAGATTCTATCCTTAAAAACACCTATAATAATCTTAATGAAAATGGAATGATTATAATTGGTGTTGATCATTATTTAGAAAATAAACCCTCTTTAAGCTGGGATAAAGAATTTAATTTATCTTTAAATACCTTATCAATTGATGAGTGGGTTTCAAAATTTAAAATTAATGGTTTTAAAGATGTTCATTACATTATTCATGATAAAAAAGAAGATTGGAATGGAACATTAATCTTATATGCAAAAAAATAATAAATTAATAATAATTTATTTTTAAGTTTTAACGGTATACAATTAATAAATAAGGAGTATTAATGAAAAAGTTACTATTTTTAATTACAGTTATGTCTCTTTCATTCTCTCAGGGTACAGTTTATTTAGGTCTAGAACAAACTCCTGAATGGGATGATGGTTCTGGAGCTATGGATATGGATGCTGGTGGTATGGTTTTAGGTTATAATCATCCTGTACATATGTCTGAAGATGGTAAGTATGTATTATCTTTTGGAACATCGATTAATTTGAGTGATATGATGATCACAGGAGTAGATAATGCATCTAATGATCGTATGGGATATTTAGCATGGTACGCATTACCTATGTGGAATTTCAGTGAAAAAGTCTCTGCTTGGATGTCATTAGGTTATGCAAGAGCTCTTCAAAACTCAGAAAATACTTGTACTGGATTAACATATGGTCTTGGTGCGCACTATAGAGTTAATGATACTTATGGTGTTGGGCTTGGTTATGTTACTAATACAAATGAAATGACAGATGGTAGTTCAACATGGGATAGAGAAGTTTCAAGATTAACAGTTTATGTAAGCAAATCACTAGCTGGTATGTTTAAATAAAGAATAATCTTATTTCTATAAAAAAGCCTCCTAAATGGAGGCTTTTTTATTTTAATTATTTTATTTCGAAGGCTTCATAAAGATTATTTCCATTCCTTACAATTCTTAACATAATCACGTCTCCTTTAGAGTATTTTTTAATTTCATTGTAATAATCTTCTGAATTTTTAATTTCAATTCTATTAACTTCATTAATTATATCATTTTTTCTAATATTATTACTATAGGCTTCTCCATCGGAACTAATATCAATAATTTTTACACCCTCATTATCATTATCCTCAATTATTAATCCTAATAAATCGTACTTAGTTTTTTGTTTATAAGAATCACCAATAGAATTTTCATCTGGTCTTTGACCGAGGACAACTGAAATTGACTGCAATAGTTCATTTCTAACTATTGAAAAAACTGCAGTTTCACCAGGTCTTAAAGTTGATACATCATTTCTAAGTTGATTTGAATTTTCTATTGGTTTTGAGTTTAAAGAGATAATAACATCCTTTTCTTTAAGACCTCCTTTATCAGCAGGACCATCTTCAACAACCATACTAATAAATGCACCTTTTTTATCTTCTAAGCCTAAAACTTTTGCTTTATTTTCATCTAAATCTTGAATCATAACACCTAAATAACCTCTTAAAACTTGTCCACCATTGATAAGATCTTCTATTACTCTTTTTGCTTGATTTATTGGAATAGCAAATCCAACACCAGCATTAGATTTTGAAAATCCATCAGTTGCAATTGCAGTATTAATTCCAATTAAATCTCCATTTAAATCGAATAATGCTCCACCTGAATTCCCAGGATTAATAGCAGCATCATGTTGAATGAAGTTTTCAAAATTAGCTCTTGATATAACATCACTTCTTCCCTTAGCACTTACTATACCACAAGTAACTGTATGATTTAAATGAAGACCAAAAGGACTTCCGATGGCAATAACCCACTCTCCAATTTCTAGATTATCTGAATCACCCATTGTTGCTTGTTCTAAATCATCTGCATCTACTTTTAGCACTGCTAAATCAGATAATGGATCTGTGCCTAAAATTTCAGCTTCAAGTTCTCTCTTATCAAATAATATAACTTTTATTTCATTTGCATCATCTATAACGTGGTTATTTGTAAGTATATGTCCCTTTTTTTTATCTATAATTACACCAGAACCAATACCTTGTGATTTTCTTTCCTGAGGTTCAAAAGGATCTGAATTTCCAAAAGGGTCAAAAAAGAAAGGGTTAATATATTGCTCTGTTTTTTCTGATAGTATAGATACTACAGCAGGACTTCCTTCTTGAGATACTTTAATAAATAATTCATTAAAGTCGTTTTTATTTGGGTATGAAAATAAAAAACCCATAAAAAATAATACAAATAATTTTTTCATCTATTTCCTTTACTAATTATGTATAAATTATAATACTTTATTTAATCCAGGTTCCAAATTTATTTAAAAAAGATTAAAGTTAGGAGAAAAAAATGAGATCAGTTTTAGTTACTGGGGTAAGCACAGGTATTGGTAAAGCAATTGCTGAGGAATTGTTAAAAAATGATTTTTTTGTTATAGGTAGTATAAGAAAAAAAAAGGACGCAGAATATTTCGAAGAAAATTATAGTAATAATTTTAAAAGCATTATTTTAGATATCACAAAGAAGAAAGATATTCAAAATGCAAAGCAAGAAGTCGAAAAAATATTATTAGAAAATAAAAGTTATTTATGTTCAATAGTAAATAATTCAGGTATTGCTCTTGGTGGTCCTGTAAGATATTTAGATGTTGATATTTTTAGAAAACAATTTGAAGTAAATTTTTTTGGATTAATTGAAGTTACTAAGTCTTTTTTAGATTTATTAATAGATAATAATAAATATAAAATGAAAAATAAAATAATTAATATTGGATCTATTAGTGGAAAACGTGCTTATCCTTTTGTTGCACCTTACACATCATCAAAACATGCTCTTGAGGGATTTTCAGATGCATTAAGAAGAGAACTATTAATTCATAATCTAGATGTAGTATTAATCCAGCCTGGTCCAATTAGAACTGCTATTTGGGAAAAAGCTCCATCTATAGAAGATAATCCTTTTTTGAAAACGGAGTATGAAATTCCATTAAGAAAATTTTTTAAAGGTTATATTCAAATGGGTAAAAATGGATATAACCCTGATATTATTGGTAAAAGAGTTGTAAAAATTTTAATGACCAATAACCCAAAAACAAGATATGTTATTACTCCTCAAAAAATTAAAAATTATTTAATTCCTGGATTTTTACCTGATAGATGGGTTGATAGATTAACCGGTAAAATGCTTGCTTTAATTTATAAGTCTAAAAAAAAAGGCCCTAAATAAATAGAGCCTTTAGTTTTAAGGAGGAGTTAAATAAACTCTTACATAGAATAGTGATTTTAAATATTTTTGTACAAATAATTTAATGTAAAATAGTGTAACTAGTATTTAAGCATATTTTTTCTTGTTAACAAAAACCAAATGTAGCTAACAATCGATGATAAAAAACAAGATAGAAATATTGCAATCCAGGCATAGTATAAAGGTTTATTTGAATATATAATAAAATAATAAGTAAATGAGCAACTTATAATAATAACTCTAAAACAAGTAATAATAAACATAGGGTATGCTTTTCCGAGACCTTGCATACATCTGCTTGAAATCATTCCTATTGTGACAAAAGGTATAGCAAAAGAAAATATTTTAAAATATTCAGTACCTATACTAATAATTTGAAAATCATTAGTAAATAATGTAAACATTGTATTTGAAAAAAAATAAAATATTAATCCAAAAAAAATTGATATAATAACACCTGATTTTAGACTGTAATAAAATATATAATCTATTAAGTTATATTTTTTTGCTCCATAAAACATCCCAATCAAAGTGACCATACTTGTTGCTAAGGAAATTATAGGTATAAAAAATAAATGTTCAATTCTATGAGCTGTTGAATAAGCAGCTATTGCATTAGTCGAATATTCTGACATACCTAGAATAGAATTATAAAAAAATAATCCAATTGACATTATAACCATTGACATTGAAGCAGGTAAACCTAATTTTAATATTTTATTGAAGATATTAAAATCGTAAATGAAATTTTTTAGATTTAAAGAAATATAAGTTCTCTTTTTAAAAATCATAAGGTAGGAAAAAATCACAAAAACAATAGCTTGACTTGTTACGGTCGCTATTGCGGCACCTTTGATTTGAAAATAATAAATTAATAATGGATCAAGTAAAAGATTAATCAAGGTACCTAGGCCTAAAACTTTCATAGGCAATAATGTATCACCTTCACCAGATAAAATTGAGCGGAAAAAGATACTTAAAACCATAAAAGGGGTTCCATATAGCATTGTATAAAAATAACTACTTGCTTGATTGTACACATCTAAATCTTCAGATTGATACTTTATTAATGTATCACCAAATAAAATTCCAATGAATATAAACATAATGGAAAGTATTATACCCAAAATTATAGTATGTTCAGCAGCATTATCTGCTAGTTGTTTTTTCCCTTTACCAATTTCTTGTGCAATAACTGTTGTTGCTCCTGAACCTAATCCAAAAGTGATACCCATTATAATAAACATTGGAGGAAAAATTAATCCAAGTCCAGCCAGAGCATTACTTCCAACCCATTTCCCAATGAAAGCTGTATCTATTAACATATAAATAGCTTGAACACTCATGCCAAGCATCATTGGAATAGATAGTTTCCATAATGCTGAAGATGGATTTTTTATAAAGTAGGAGAGTTTATTTTTTGAATCAGTCAACTAAAGGCATTCTTTTGATTGTTTTTGTATGAAAAATATCATCACTAAAATTTAAATTTATTTTGATATTACTCACTTCAAGAAGAGTAGAATGTTTTTTTTGTACATTTTCAACTTGTAATTCATTCATTATATAGAAATTATCTATTACTGAATATTTTATTCTTTTATTTTTTAATAAATTCCCAGATTTATCATACGATTCTTCTTTATGCCAAATATAATTTTCTTTATCAACCCAAGACAAATGTTTACTATATTCACTTTTCTTGTCGTTTGGAATACTTTCTAAGATAAAACATCTTTGAGACTTATCTTCTTCAAAACATGGAGTGTCCTCAGATATGATTTTATATTTATAATCATCTATATCTCTACTCGTCATATCTTCAAAGCTTAAATCTGATCCCATAAACGAATCTGTTTTTTTTTGAGAAGATATTCTTCTAAATTTTTTAAAAGCAGGTAGCCACATATTCATAAAGTCATCACCATCATCTTTTTCAATTTTTAAGAAAGAAATTCCATAGTCATCTTTTGGTTCTAGAAACCAAATCATTTGTTTTTTACTATCATCTTTTGATTTACTTATTAATTTTAAGTTTTTTTCCTTACCTTTTTTATTTGTTAGCAACATAGAGCTGTTTGATTGATTATCAATTGGTTTTGGAATATCTTTCATTTTTTGAGCAAGTTCTAAACCACTCATTGAAAAAATTAAATTGAAACAACTTAATATATATAAAGAAATACGCATATTATAACCTCTATAATTTATGTTTAAAATATTCAATTGATGAAGCTAAAAGTGTTAATGTTCCAAAAGAACAAGCAACCATTGCAAAAACCATTAATCCTCCAATTTGAGCTAATGGTATGATTGCTGATAACATAAGTGCTGCAAAACCCATGTTAGATAATGCATCTAGAATTATTGGATGTCCTACATTATTTATTGTTTTGATAGTTTTATTTGATTTTTTTGATTTTAATAATTCTCTGTATTCGGAAGTATAGTGTATTGAAAAATCAACACCAACTCCTATTATTATTGAGCTTAATATTGCAGTCATATGTGTTAAGTCTATCCCAAGTAAACCCATTAAACCAAAATTAACAATTACTGCAGAAGCTAATGGAAGTATAGATAAAAATCCAAACTTCCATGATTTGAAGAATATAGTACAAATTATAAATATTATAAGCATAGATAACCCTATACTAAGTAAAGAAGATTTTATTACCATCCATATAAATTCTGATAAAATAATCATGATACCAGATAATCTAAATGTTAAATCAGTATTTTTTAGTTCATTATTAATATGGTTTTTTATATTTTCTCTATATTCTATTAATTCAGTTGTTGAAAATGTTTTCATCAAACTTGTAACAATGGTTGAGTTATTTTCATAATTTATTATTTTATCAAGTTCGGCATCATCATTCATTCCATATAAAAAAAATAAATTATTTACTTCATTCCTTGTTTCTGGTATTGTGTAATATGTTGAATCACCATCCATAATAGTTTCATGAAGTTGTTTTACAATATCTGTAATTGAAATAGTACTTGTGACAATTTCCATTGAATCTAAATATCTTTCAATTGATTCAATCTTTTTAAGATTACTTGGGTTTTTTAGTGCCCCTTCTTCATCAGCTTGGATATTTACCATTAAATTCAAGTTCCCAGTCATATTATTATCTAAGAATAATGCAGAGTCTCTAATAATATTACCTTTACGAAACATTTTAATATAGTTTACTTCAACATTGATCAATGTAACCCCAACAATTGCGATACCAATAAATAGTAACGATGGATAAAGTATTTTTTTTGGGTTAGAAATTACAACAGAACCAAATTTATCAATTAGTCGTTCTAATAGACTTTTTCTATTTATAGCCTTTGAGCTAATTTTCCATTTAATTAAAGATATCATAGCAGGCATTAAGGTTAATGACAGAAACCAAGCCCAACAAATTCCAAAAGCAAGAACCATCCCATATCCATTCATGCCAGTTAGAGGAGAGAAAATTAATGTTAAAAAAGCTAATGAGGTTGTGATTGATGTTAATGTTATTGGTAAAACAAGATGATTCATAGTTTCTGTAATAGCTAAATTTATATTTTTTAATTTTCTTAGCTCTTTAAAAAATCTTCCTACTATATGAACTCCATCTGAATTTGCTATTGTTAACAGTACTATAGGCATTGAAGTATGATTTAGAGTAAAATAAAAAATATCAGATTTTGTTAAATTATAAATCCAACCCATAAACCCTAACATACCTAATAAAGATAAGCTAATAATTGAAATAATTACTGAAACAGCAGGTATATTTCTAAAATTAATTAATAATATTAAGCACATTAAAAATAATCCACACAAAATCAAGATTTTTACTTCACTTGCTACCAAAGCGGGAGTTGCTCCTGTAACATATGCTTGACCTCCATAATGATAGTCAATTTTTTTAATTTCATCATTATTTTTATAGGTTTCATATTGATCTGTAAGATCATGCATGAAATATGTTATATCAGCATATTGGTTATTATCTCTTGGTCTAATAACGATATTTAAATAATCTTCATTTTTACTTACTGTACTACTTTTTAATTCGGGATTATTATTAAGGTAAAGTATGATAGAATCGATCTGAGTTGAATTAATATTTTTTTGAAGCATTAAATCTTCCACTATAATTGAGCTATCTAATTGACCAAAATATATTTTATTTGCAGTAGCAATAGATATTACTTCTTCAATAGGTTCATAATCTTCGAGTGATTTTGACATTTCCCAAACAATCTTTAAAAGCTCGGGGTTAAATGCATTTGAACCTTCGTGTCCTAATGCAATATACATAAATTCAGAATTTCCAAATTCTGCTCTAATATCATTAAATGTAACGATTGATTCGATATCTTTTGGAAGTAGTTTAACCATATCATCATCTTGGACAATATGCTGTATTCCAGATATTAATATAATATTTAGAAGTACTACTAAAGCTATAGCTGTTTTTGGAAATGCTATTGATTTATTAGCAAGATATGTTTTTAAAAAGTTCAAATTTTTATTTTTTGATAGTAATTTTTATTTTTACAGGAATTCTATTTTATGGTACTTTGATTTATTAAACAAAGAATATAAATATTACAGATTGTTACTTAAATTATACTACTTAAGATAAAGGATTTTAATAATGTATAAAACGTCAAATGAATTTATTGAAAAATTAGTAACAAAAACTCCAGGTGAAATTGAATTTCATCAAGCTGTAAAAGAAGTTGTCTATTCAATCTGGGATCATGTTCAAGAAAATCCAGAATATTTACATGCGAACATACTAGATAGAATTGTTGAACCAGAAAGAACAATTATTTTTAGGGTTCCATGGTTAGATGATAATGGGAATATACAAGTTAATAGAGGTTATAGGATTGAATTCAACTCTGCTATTGGACCTTATAAAGGAGGTTTAAGATTTCATCCATCTGTTAATTTAGGAATTTTAAAATTTTTAGGTTTTGAACAAATTTTTAAAAATAGTTTAACGACTATTTCAATGGGTGGTGGTAAAGGAGGGTCTGATTTTGATCCTAAAGGAAAATCAAGTGAAGAAGTAATGAAGTTTTGTCAATCATTTATGACTGAATTACAAAGACACATTGGCCCTTACACGGACGTTCCTGCTGGAGATATAGGTGTTGGTGCACGAGAAATAGGTTATATGTTTGGTCAGTATAAAAAAATCCGTAATGAGTTTACGGGCGTTTTAACAGGTAAAGGATTAAATTGGGGAGGTAGCTTAATAAGACCTGAAGCAACTGGATATGGTACGGTATACTTTGCTGAAGAGATGTTAAATAAAAAAAATGATTCTTTTAAAGATAAAATTGTAGCAATATCAGGTTCTGGAAATGTCGCTCAATATGCAGCTGAAAAAGTAAATCAATTAGGTGGAAAAGTTGTGTCATTATCAGATTCATCTGGTACAATTTTTGATAAAGATGGTATAAATGATGAAAAATTAAAATATGTATTTGATTTAAAAAATAATCAAAGAGGTAGAATTAAAGAGTACTCAAATAAATTCAAATCAGAATACTTAGATGGTAAAAAGCCTTGGAATATAAAATGTGACATTGCTCTACCTTGTGCTACACAAAATGAAATAAATAAATCTGATGCAGAAAATTTAATAAAAAATGGATGTTTTTGTATTGCTGAAGGTGCAAATATGCCTTCAAATAATGATGCTGTTGATGTCTATTTAAAAAATAAAATATTATTTGGTCCTGGCAAGGCTGCTAATGCAGGTGGAGTTGCTGTATCAGGTTTAGAAATGAGTCAAAATAGTATTTTTTCTTCTTGGTCTAGAGATGAAGTTGATTTGAAATTAAGCAAAATCATGAAAAATATTCACTCTCAATGTATTGAATTTGGTTCTGAAAATAATTATATTAATTATGTTAAAGGTGCAAATATTGCAGGCTTTATAAAAGTTGCAGATTCAATGTTAGATCAAGGAGTTGTATAATTGCCAAGATATTTATTTTTTATATTACTAAGTATTTCCACAATATTTTCTATTACAAATAGGCATAGCTGTCTAGATCACAACCATGAATATAGATCAAGACCAGAAAGAGATGCATTTATATTATCTCCTTCAGGATATTTTTATATACACTATAATGTCCAAGGTTTCAATGCTCCAAACCTTGATGATTTTTATGGAATTAATTCAAATATTCCTAACGGTGTACCAGATTATATTGATGAAGTAGCCTTAGCTGCTGATAAATCAAAAGACATGATTATTAATCAATTAGGTTTTTTAGATGTAGTTGAAGATGATGATATGATATATGATATTTATATTAAAAATTATTCAGCTGGAGTATATGGTTATAATATACCAGATTTAAATATTCCTGGAGCATCTTACATTGAAATAGATAATGCTTATGAAGAAAATATGTATTTAACTTCTGGTTTAAACACAATGAGACTTACTGTTGCACATGAGTTTTTTCATGCAGTTCAAAGATCATATCGAAATAATCTATCTTTTGGAGAAGGATATTTTTGGGAAATGTCATCTACATGGATCGAAGATATTATTGTTCCAGATGGTAATGATTATATTTATTGGGTTGATAATTTTTTTGAAAATATAAATCAAAATATTTCATCAACTGATGGTTATAGTATTGCTTTATTTGGTCATTATTTGAACAATATTATTGCTGAAGGAAATCCTGAAATTATTAAAAAAATTTGGGAAAGATATGCTACTGGAGTTAATCCTTTAAGTGCGATAAAATATGTACTAGAAACAGACTATAATACATCATT
>Ga0209036_1000511_pt1 | contig 17136 bp, 16 predicted proteins | sample MarorgKNORR_S2LV_3_FD_188222 | JGI IMG/M metagenome (GOLD analysis project Ga0209036, IMG submission 188222) | Marine microbial communities from the Southern Atlantic Ocean, analyzing organic carbon cycling - DCM_A/KNORR_S2/LV (SPAdes) (version 2) | ecosystem: Environmental > Aquatic > Marine >... | reverse complement strand
CCATCCTGAACCAACTTGGCATCGATCACCGAAAACTGACCTATCGTTATCAGGGCCGAGACTTCCGGTTGACCGACGTCCACGGCCACGTCATCAGGGATCTCGTCACCTAACAAACCAAGCGCTTGGCCAAGCGCTCGATGACTGATTTTGAACGATTTACGGAGCGCGGGAGTCCATGATGGCTCACAAGTTTGAGCGCGGCCGTCCAGTCACTTCAGAATGCGATCTCCCTTTGCCGGGGGGACAGGCGGTTGCTTTCGGACTGGATTGAGTCGGCGCAAAGAGGCTCAGTGCCGTACTGCATGGCGCTCATCGCGCTGGGTTGCGGGGCGTATGGGTTCACGGTCGGACTGCGGAACGGTTGGGAGATGGGAGCCTACGTCGCGGTCAAACTTCCGCTTATCATTTTTATCACCCTGATCGTGAACGGCCTGCTCAATGGTTTGCTCGGGCTGGTGCTTGGCAGTGGCATCGGGTTTCGGAAGAGTGTCCAGTTTCTGCTCACCGGCTTTGCCATCATGGCGGTGATCCTGGGCGCGCTTAGTCCGATTAGTTTTTTTGCGACGCTCAACATGCCGTCATCGGGGGATGGCTCCGGTCGGTTTGCATGGCACGGGGGCAGCCTGTTGATGCACACATGCCTGATCGCCTTTGCCGGCATCACCGCACACGCCCGGCTGCTTCATTACGTTCGGGAGTTCGCGGACTCCAGTCGAGCCGGGACCCATGCGTTTTTCGCCTGGTTGGCGGGGAATCTATTTGTCGGGGCACAGGTGTCGTGGAATCTGCGCCCGTTTTTTGTGTCGCCAGGGCTCAAGGTGGAATTCCTTCGCGACGACCCGTTCAACGGCAACTTTTACGAGGCGGTTATCGTCGCGCTCAAAAACGTCTCTCAAATTTAGAAAGATACTGAAACAAACATGAACGAAAACAAACTGGACTCGACAACGGGAACAACCGGAAGCTTAAAAGGAGGCATCCCGCCGAGCATCAACGATGCGCAGTCAGGCTTCGTCCCGATGGAGGGCGATGCCTCTTTTTCGAATCTCCTCAGCAAGTTACTGCGGAAGCCGCTGTCCATTTTTCACGAACTTGAAACCAAGGAGGCGCTATGGAAAATCCCGGTCACGTTCATCCTCATTTCCGTGGTCAGCCTGACGGTGTTCGGCTTGGTTGTCGGGACATTCTCCTGGGGGGATCAAATCTGGGCGGCCCCGCTGAAAATCGTATCCGGCTTGATGTTCAGTGCACTGATCTGTCTGCCGAGCCTTTACATTTTCACCTGCATCGGCGGGTTGGAGGCGCGGTTCAGCACGGTGGTGGGGATGTTGTGCTCGATCGTGGCGCTTTCCGGTCTGCTTTTGGTCGGGTTCGCGCCGGTGGTCTGGCTGTTCAGCGTCTCAAGCACCTCGGCGGTGTTCATCGGTTTCATGTTGCTCGCATTGTGGATGATCTGCGTCGGGTTTGGCTTCACTCTCGTATTTCGTGCGGGCAAGGCGATGGGCATGACCAACACCGGCCATCTGTTGGTCTGGTGCCTGATATTCTTGTTGGTCACTGTCCAGATGACGACCACGCTGCGCCCGATCGTCGGGGAGTCGGACGCGCTCTTTAACTTCGAGGAAAAGAAATTCTTTCTCCAGTACTGGAGCGAGGAACTGCAACAGGCGACCGATTAACCTGCGCTAGACTCACTTGGCCAAGCGCTTGGCCAGTTGCTTGACGGTTGGCAGCTTGGCCAAATCCTTCTCCTTGAGGTGCATGTACACGGCGCGGTTCCACAGGTGGGGGAGGAACAGGTGGATTGTTCCGTCGTCGATTACCGCGTCCATGTAGGATGAGTTGTGGTTGAACCAGCCGTTCTTTGCCGGGTTGGAGCGAGTGGCGTTGGTGAAGAGAAATCGCGGCTCGCTCCAGTTCCGGCCACCGTCTTTTGAGAGCGACACCCAGATTTCCGCACGATCCCTCATGCCATCCATCTTCCCGGTCAGCCCAACGTACTGCGTGTTGATGTGGCGGTTGTGGAAAAAGGTGACCAGCGTCTTGCCGTCGCTCAGATGAAACACCATCGGCGGCGCATCGGGATGAACGAGGGGCGAGGCCTTTGGAGCCGACCACGATTTGCCATCGTCCGTACTACGAGATTCCCAGATTCGACCGCTGGGTGTGCGTGCCATGAAATAGACTTCGTTGTTACCAAGCGAGATCGGGCGTCCCTCGTCCATACGACTGAACTTCGGCGAAAACCAGCCATCCGGCCGCACACCGGGCAGTAGCGTCCACGATTTGCCCTTGTCGTCGCTTCGCAGGATATACTGGCGTGTGATAAGCGGTTTTTTTGACCAGTCGGCCGCGTGGGAACCAAGAATCCACGCACCGGAATCCGTCTCGCACATGCGGGTGACCGACATACCGAGGAAACCGGGATCGTTCTTTGGTTTGATCAACGTGACCTTGCTCCACGTGTGGCCGTCGTCGTCCGACCAACGGTAGCCGATCGGGGTGTTTTCGTGCCGTCCCTTTTCTCGACTGTACTCGCTGGGGATCGGCTGTGTGCCGAAGGCGTAGATTCGTTTGCTACCGCTTGGAATCAAAGGGATCAGCCCGTGTTGGCTGTAATCGATATCGAACGCGATCGTCGGCCCCTTCCACGATTTGCCGTTGTCACTCGAGCGATAGGCGATCATGTCGTTGACCTTGCCGCTGCCTGCCGCGTAGTGGTTGCCCTCCGGGAACATCATCAACAAATCACCCTTCGGTGTTCGTACACCGCGGGTTTCGAACAATCCGCGCAAACCCTGTTTGGCTGTATGTAACACCCGCCCCTTCAGCACACGATGCCGCAACAGACCCAGTTCCGCATCGGCAACAAAGCCACGGGGCGGCTTGGCCAAGCGCACCTTGAGCGGTTGTTTCACTCCGATCGAAAGTTCCTCAACCAGTTGAACCTCTGCCTGTGCTGTTGACCTGGCGCAAACACCCAGCAGCAAGGCAAACAACGCGGGTCGAATAAAAATAAACGGTTTCATTGCCGGGAAACGGTCGGGGGATAGGCCATTTTTTTCAAGCAGATTTAATTCAGCGGCCAAGCGCTTGGCCAAGCGCAGCTCAGAAGTGATAACAAAGTGCAACAGAAAGGGCTTGCACGATTTAACTTTGCAATACAAAGTAAATCCGTGAACGCGAATTGGGCTGAAGAAAATCTCAAGACGATCCGTTCCCTGATGGAGCAGGCGCGCCTCTATCGCCGGGCCATGGCACCGCTGGCCTTGATGGTGGGAACGCTGGGAGTGGTCGCTGCCGGGCTGGCACAGTTGCTGGGCTGGGTTGGACCGGAATACTTTGCCGGATACTGGCTTGGCGTGGCTGTGGTGTCCGCACTTGCTGCATTGCTTCTGATTCGGCGCCAGGCGCTGAAAAGTGACGAGGCGTTTTGGTCGCCACCGACCCGCCGGGTGGCGCAGGCCATGTTGCCAATGCTCGCCGCCGGGTTGGGTCTGGGTTTGTTTGAATTGCTCGAACATCCCGGGTCGAGGGACAGCGTCCGGTTGACCGCTTTCTGGTTAATCCTCTACGGGGGAGCACTTCATGCCGCCGGTTTTTTTATGCAGAGGGGGATCAAGTTGTTGGGCTGGCTGTATGTGCTTATTGGGCTTTTTTTATTATGTTTTCCAGCCGGCGGCTCACCTCCATCCATCAATGAAAACGCCGTCCACTGGTTGATGGGCCTTAGTTTTGGGATAATCAACCTGACTTACGGGGTTTACTTGAAATTGACTCTGGATTCGATGGAGACCGAGTGAACGCGGACTCTTTTCAGCAGCTCGACAAGGTCATCCACGAGAAAAACAGGATGGCAATCATGTCACTGTTGGCAGCCTCCAAGGAAATGTCCTTCACGGATATTCGTGAGTCGCTGAAAATGACGGACGGCAATCTCATCACCCACATCCGGACGCTTCAAAAGGCGGGGTACGTTGCAGTTTCGAAATCGTACAAGGAGAAGCGTCCTCTGACTACATGCCGTCTTACCGCAGAGGGGAGTGATGCCTTCAGGGGGTATGTCGACCTGCTGGAGGGCATCGTGCAACTGGCCCGAAAAACCAACTAATTTCTTGAAACAAACCAACGAGGAAAAATGAAAAAAGATACTTTGCAAAACAAAGCAAATTTGACCGTCCTTCGGGCGAAACACTTGGGCATGTGTTTTGGTGTGCGTGATGCCATCACGTTGGCCAAGCGCGTGGTAAAATCGAGACCGCTGACGGTGTTGGGCGAACTGGTTCACAATGCCACCGTGTTGGATGATCTCCGGGGAGAGGGTGTTCAGTTCGAAACACTAGCGAGTGATGTAAAGACGGAGACGGTGATGATCACGGCGCACGGTGCCTCGAACCGAACCAAGGTGCGCGCGCGGGAGAGAGGCTTGAAACTCAGGGATGCAACCTGCCCGCTGGTGCATCATGCACACAAACAGGTTCGCCAACTGGTCGAGGACGGATATCACCCGGTCGTGATTGGTCGCCGAGGGCACGTGGAGGTGCGCGGCCTTACCGAGGACTTGTCGGAGCACGATGTGGTGTTGAGCGAAGATGATATCGACGCTTTGTCCCTTCGGCGAAGGTACGGCGTGGTGGCGCAGACCACACAACCTATCGCGCGTGTTCATGAACTGGTGGACTACTTGAAGAATTGTTTTCCGGCGGCTGAAGTGCGGTTTGTGGACACTGTCTGCCAGCCGACCAAGCAGAGACAAAGTGCGGCGGTGGAGTTGGCCAAGCGCTCCGATGTCGTGCTGGTGGTCGGGGGTGCCAACAGCAACAACACCCACGAACTCGCCAAGACCTGCCGGGAGTATTGTGGCGAAGTTCATCATGTACAGGGGCCGGGCGATGTTCGGTCGGAGTGGCTGGCGGTGTCGGGCACACTTGGTCTCACGGCAGGCACGTCCACGCCGGATTCACTCATCGACGCGGTTGAATCCAGGGTGCATGAATTGAGCAACTGCCCGATCCCGCAGATGCCAAAGGCGCAGCCGGCGGTGGCCTGATTTGAAATAACTTCTAAACCAACCGGCTGCTTGGCAGGGTTCCGGCATGGTTTCAGAGATGCACTTGGTCAAGCGCTTGGCCATTCTCTCGGTGTCGTGTATGGCGTTTGGTTTGACCGGGAGTAAACCGTCGGGGGCAGATCGGTCGTTGCCCAAAGTGGCCGGGGAGACGCCGCGCAACATCATTTTCATTCTGGCGGATGACCACCGATTCGACGCGATGGGGTTTGCCGGGCATCCGTTTTTGGAAACCCCAAATCTGAATCGCATGGCGAAGGGGGGCGTCTGGTTTCCGAACGCTTTTGTGACCACCTCCCTTTGTTCGCCCAGCCGCGCGAGCATTGTCACAGGGCAGTACGCGCACAATCACAACGTGGTCGATAATTACAACCCACTGCCGAAGGGATTGATTTTCTTCCCCGAATATATGCAGCAGGCGGGATACGACACGGCATTTGTAGGCAAGTGGCACATGGGCGGCAACATCGACCACGCGCAGCCGGGCTATAACTATTGGGTCAGTTTCAAGGGGCAGGGCACGTATTGGGCGGACGGTCGGGGGACGAGTCGTAAGGTGCCACAAAATAGTTACGACGGTTTCAATGTTAATGGCAAACGGGTTCCGCAGAAGGGTTATATTACGGACGAGTTAACCGACTACGCGCTTGATTGGCTGCGAACTCGCGAGGGGGATCGCCCGTTTTTCCTGACGCTTTCGCATAAGGCGGTGCATGCGGACTTTGTGCCGGCAGATCGGCACAAGGGGCGTTACAAGGACAGGAAACTGCCGCTGCCGAAGACCTTCGCCAAGTCCGGCAAAAACTTTCGCAACAAACCGCGCTGGCTCCGGGATCAGCGGAACAGTCGGCACGGTGTGGACTTTGCCTACAACCTGCCGGACTTCGACCTCAACGCCTACTACATCCGTTACTGCGAAACACTGCTTACGGTTGACGAAAATCTTGGCCGTGTTTTTGACCTGCTTGCGGATCGCGACCTGCTCAAATCAACGCTCGTTGTCTACATGGGCGACAACGGGTTTCAGTTTGGCGAACAGGGATTGATCGACAAGCGGACCGCATACGAGGCGTCAATGCGGGTGCCGTTTTTGATGCATTGTCCTGAGGTGATTCGAGGCGGCTCGGTGGTCAAAAAAGTCGTGGCCAACATCGACGTGGGGCCGACGTTGCTCGAAGCGGCAGGCCTGTCCACCCCGGGGCAAATGGATGGCCGCAGCTTCTGGCAGTTGGCCAAGGGGAACGACATTCCGTGGCGTGACTATGTGCTGTACGAGTATTTTTGGGAGCGCAACTACCCGCACACGCCAACCACGCATGCGGTTCGCGGTGAACGCTTCAAGTACATTCGCTACCATGGTCTGTGGGATACGGACGAACTGTACGATCTTCAAAACGACCCGCATGAGACGACCAACCTGATCTTCGAACCAGAGCATAAGGACACCGTGACCAAGCTCAACAAGCGGTTATTCGAGTTGTTGGCCGAGAGTGGAGGGACAAGCCTGCGCCTGGCCCCCGATCGTGGCCCGACATTTCCCATGCGCCACCCCGATCGATCGGAGGCCGCCGATTTCCCCGGCCAATTCTACGGAACGAGCGAATGATGGATTTACGCTTGGCCAAGCGGGCTATACGCTTGGCCAAGCGGCACCGAACATCGCCGCCGATTTTTACCATGTCTGATGAATTGAATTTTTTACCGAGTTTGACCGGCTCTTTTGCGAAGCCGGCTGCTGAGAATCCCACGGTGGAAATGGTCGAGGCCGCCTATCGGCACCACGGCCTTCATTGGCGATATATCAATACTGAGGTCGGCCCGGAGAATCTGGGCGCGGCGGTGGCTGGCGCGCGGGCGATGAACTGGGCCGGCTTTAATTGCTCGCTGCCGAACAAGGTGGAGGTGATCCAACACATCGATGGCCTGGGCGAATCCGCCTCGGTGATCGGCGCGGTGAATTGTGTCGTGCGCCGGGGTGATCAACTCATCGGCGAGAATACGGATGGCAAGGGTTTCCTGAAATCGCTCGAGGAGATCGTTGATCCCGCAGGGAAACGGATCGTGATGTTTGGCGCCGGGGGCGCGGCCCGTGCGATCGGGGTCGAGGTGGCTCTGGCCGGGGCGACGCACATCACGATCGTGAATCGGTCCGAGGAGCGGGGGAACGAGTTGGTGGCGTTGCTCAACGACAAGACCTCTGCGGAGGCGGTTTTTGAAAAATGGGATGGTGACTACTCGGTGGGCGAGGGCGTGGACGTGGTGATCAACGCGACATCGATCGGGCTGTACCCGGACGTCGATGCCCGGCTGGCGCTCAATCTCGAATCGCTGACCGCCGACATGGTGGTGGCGGACGTGATCCCGAACCCGCCCCGGACAAACCTGATCAAGGACGCCGAGGCGCGCGGCTGCAAGGTGCTCGACGGCCTCGGCATGTTGGTGAATCAGGGCATCACCGGCATCGAGTACTGGACCGGCGTGACGGTGGATGGCGGCGTGATGCGCGCCCGGCTTGAGGAGTTGTTCGGCGCCTGAGAATTTTCGCCTTTCACCGGGGCAGGCGGCTCCGTAACGTTGGGCAACCACTTTGGAAAAATGAAACTGGGAATGATTAATTCGGCTTGGGAGCAACACGGGGTTGGCCTCGTGGACGGTCTCAAGAAAACCAAGGAGCTGGGCTTCGACTGCGTTGATATTTTTGAGGATCCGATGGAGCCGGGTGCCGACGAGCGCATTGCGACCATCAAGCAGACCTGCGACGAACTTGAGCTGCCGATCATCAGCGTGGTCGGGGTGAGTGTTGGCCTCGTGGATTTTAATCCCTCCGTGCAGCGGTTTCACGTCGAGCGATGCAAGCGTTACCTCGACATGGGCGCGACGTTTGGCGCAAAAAACTACCTGCTCGTGATCGGCGAATACATTTGGCAGAAGGAGGTTATTCCGCCGGAGGAACAGTGGAAGTTTGCGGTCGAGAACTGCAGGGTGCTCGGCGACTATGCCGGCGAGCGCGACCTTGAGATCGTGATCGAGTTGGAGCCGTTCCACATGTCACTCGTCAACACCATCGGAGAGATGGACCGGTTCCTGACTGACGTCGACAACCCCGCGGTCAAGGCCAACATCGACATCAGCCACATGCTGTTGAGCGACAGCCCGCCGGAGAGCCTCGCATCGTTGCGGGGACGTGCCGGGCATGTGCACATTTCTGACTGCGACGGCAAGGTGCACGGCGACCTGCCGCCGGGTCGTGGCGTGGTGCCGTTCGAGGGCTACATGCAAGCGATCAAGGACCTGGAATTCGACGGGGCGATCAGCCTTGAGCTGGAGTACGCACCGGATCCGTCCCAGATCGTCGAGTGGGTGACCGAGGCTTACTCGGCCACAGATAGCTTGATGTCTGCCATCGATTTGCGAAATTGAACCGCAGCATGTCTGACGACTGGAAAGCGAGATTTCGCGAACTCTACCAAGCCGCCCAACAGCGCTACCGCGACGGGCGCACGATACCGGAGACGATTTTCGAGGCCGACGAAGCGGATTTTCTCGCCTCGCTTGGCTGCACCTCGCAGGAGTTGTTTGACTTTGTCGAAGACAGCATCAACTGGGGGGATGTTGAGTACGATCAAGTCGAAGGGGTGACCGCGCTGCGGCGGGATCATTTCGTCAACGCTCTCGACAGCCAACCGGCGGACTCGGTCATCGATCCGGCGACCATCCCGGCGAAAAAGGACGAAGTCGACGGCATCGCCTGGCTGCCTCGATTGATCGTCAAGGCCCGGGCCAAGCTTGCCGGCGAACTGCACCCTGACCTCATGTACGGCTGCGGTGGGGATCGGCCGTTTTTGCGCGAGCGAAACTCGAGTCTCGTCGAGTTTTTGCAGGTGACACTCGATGCGGGGGACGACGACCGGGCCATCATCGACTACCTCAAGGACTGCATGGTCAGGGGCTGAGCGCTGACGCCGACGGCATGCCGCGAAAGGCAACCAGCGACGTGATTCGGCTGCGTGGCGTCCGCCACAATAACCTCAAGAATCTCGATCTCGACCTGCCCAAGGGCCGGTTGATCGTCTTCACCGGCCTGAGCGGTTCCGGCAAAAGTTCGCTCGCGTTTGACACGCTCTTTGCCGAGGGGCAGCGGCGCTACGTCGAGACGTTTTCGCCGTATGTCCGGCAGTTTTTCGACCGGATGGACAAGCCGCAGGTCGACCGCATCGACGGCATCCCGCCCGCCATCGCGCTTGGCCAACGCAACACCGTTCGCACCACCCGCTCGACCATCGGCACGATGACCGAGATATGTGACCACATGAAACACCTGTGGACGCACCTAGCCCGGTGCCACTGCGATCGGTGTGGATCGCTCGTCACCCGCGACGAGCCACTGGCCATTTGGGAGGCCGTCAGCGCCAGCCAAGCGGACGAACTTCTTGTCACATTCGATGTGCCACTGGCTAAAAAAATTTCCGTCGAGGAATCGTTGCAGTTCATTGGCAAACAGGGCTACCAGCGAATTCTCGACCCGACGGTGAAACCCCGGCGCGGTAACCTACCGGAAGTGCTGCGGGTAGATGAGGCGGCCAAGCGCTTAGTCAAGCGGAAGCTCACCGCCCTGTCGGTGGTGCAGGATCGCGTGCGCTTGGCCAAGCGGAACCGTGCCCGGTTTCTTGAGGCGGTCGAGCAGGCTTATCAATTCGGTAAAGGCCACTTGGCGGTTCACTCCGACGGGGCCGCCCCAAAGCGGTTCAGTCGCCAATTTCACTGCGCCGCATGCGATATCGAGTATCGCGATCCGTCGCCGTCGTTGTTCAGTTTTAACAACCCAATTGGTGCCTGTTTGGAGTGTCGTGGCTTCGGCCGAATTATCTCGATCGACTACCGGCTGGCGTTGCCGGACCTGTCTTTGTCCATCGCGGATGGAGTGGTGAAGCCATGGCAAACCAAGACTGGTGCTGAGTGCCAACGGGATATGATGCGTGCAGCCAAGCGCGATGGCATCCCGACCGATGTACCATTTCGTAAATTGCCGCGAAAAATTCAGGATTGGGTGATCCACGGTGAGCCGGATTACGGCAAACCGGGTCGGTCGTGGCCAAACGCATGGTACGGCGTGGCCGGGTACTTCCGCTGGCTCGAGAGCAAGGCGTACAAGATGCACGTGCGAGTGTTACTCTCGCGGTATCGTGCGTACACCGAGTGCCCGGCCTGCCGTGGCCACCGCTTCAAGCCGGAGTCGTTGCGGTTTCGGATCGACTACACCGGCTCCGGCGATTGGCTGAGGCTTTCCGAATTTTACCAGTTACCCATTCGCGATGCTGCGGGTGTGGTGAACGAATTGGCAGGCCGATTGAACCTAAGCCAAGGCGATGCCCTCTCGCCGGTGTTGAGCGAGGTTCAAAACCGGCTCAATGCGATGGTCGAGATCGGTTTGGGCTATCTCTCGCTGGATCGCCCAACCCGTACCCTCTCAGGGGGCGAGACGCAGCGGGTCAACCTCACGGCCTGCCTCGGATCAAAACTCGTCAACATGCTTTACGTACTGGATGAGCCGAGCGTCGGGTTGCACCCACGCGACACGGAGCGTTTGGTTTTGTTGCTCGCAAAACTGCGGGACCTCGGCAACACGCTGGTCGTCGTCGAGCACGAGACCGGCGTCATTCGCCGGGCCGACCACGTGGTCGACCTTGGCCCGGGCAGGGGGGAGCACGGCGGCGAAATTGTGTTCAATGGCCCCGGCAGTGCCTTGGTCAAGGCGAAGGGATCGCTCACGGCGGAGTATCTTCATGGTCGCAAAAAAATGGATGCCCCGCCGCAGCGGAAGGTGACGAAGAAAACGGCGCGACTGCGTCTGGCCAAGTTTACTCGAAACAACCTGCACGAATTCGAGGTGGCGATTCCGCTTGGCCGGTTTGTCTGCGTCACAGGTGTCAGTGGCTCGGGGAAAACGACGTTGATCCGTGATGGTCTGCTCCCGGCATTGAACGAAAAAATGGGCGGAGTGGCCGGCGCAGATTCGAATGATGAAGCTGGTGATATCGGCGGTGACTCTCACATGAGCAGCCTCACCGGTTGGCGCGCCCTCGAGGCGGTGATGCTGGTGGACCAGTCCTCGCTTGGCCGCACGCCGAGATCAAATCCCGCGGTGTACATCGGGGCGTTTGACGACATCCGAAAACTGTACGCCGACAGCCCGGAGGCCAAGGCACGTAATCTGCCTACCGGGGCGTTCAGCTTTAACTCCGCGCAGGGCCAGTGTGGTTACTGCCGGGGAACCGGTTTTGAGAAAATCGAAATGCAATTCCTGAGCGACGTATTCATCAAATGTCCCGAGTGCAACGGCCGGCGTTACCGCGAACACGTACTCGAGGCGCGGTTGACCGGCAGGGCCTGGAGTATCGCCGATCTGCTTGAGGCGACGGCGGATGAGGTGATTGAGTTTCTCGATGATTTCCCAGAGTCCCGGTCGGCGGCCAAGGCCTTGGCCAAGCTGCAACTGCTTAGTGACGTTGGGCTGGGCTACTTGCGACTTGGTCAACCGGTGAATACGCTCTCCGGCGGCGAGAGTCAGCGGCTCAAACTGGTGAGGAGCCTTGCCGAGGCGCAGGGCAAACGCGCGGTCACCGGGCCAACGCTGTTCCTGTTCGATGAACCGACCACCGGCCTGCATTTTGATGATGTGCGGCTGCTGTCCAAGGTGCTGCATCGCCTGGTCGATGAAGGGCACAGCGTGGTGGTCGTGGAGCACAATCTCGACCTAATTCGGCAGGCCGACTGGGTGATCGACCTCGGGCCGGACGCGGGCGATGAGGGGGGGCAACTTGTGGCCGAGGGGCCGCCCGAAGTGATCGCCCGCAATAGGCGGTCCCGGACGGGTAAAGCCCTACGCGCCTGAGCCGAACCGCAGCACCGTGTCGGCATCCGTCTCCAGCTTGGCCAAGCCGTCCCGGTCGATCGGCTGAAGCCAATCATTTTCATCTCCGGCCAAAGTGAACAGGCCGCCGGAAGTGTCGCGCAGCAGCGTGAAGTAACGGCGAATCTCCGGGTCGCCCGCTTGGCCAAGGCCAGATGAAAAACAAATGGTCGGCCGGACTTTTCCCCAGGGGCTGATCCCGGCCGCGATGCGCAACGCCTCCTTCACCCGACGATCCTCCGCAGTACAACCGTCGATGATGAAGAGTACGTTCATGGGTGTTCGGCTTATTCTTTTTTGTGGGAAAGGAACCATTCGTACAACTTGGGGTTGTTGTACGTCTTCGTCCAAGAATCATGGTTTACGCCCTTGTAGATCGTAAACTTGGGTTTGGCACCACGCCGCTTCAACGCCTTGACCATACGCTCCGATTCCTCAAGTGGAACAACCTTGTCGGCGTCTCCATGAAAGACCCAAACAGGTTTTTGCCTCATTCGAAAAGCGTCTGACCATCGCCCCCCACCGCATATCGGAGCGAAGGCCGCAAACCGATCAGGGTTGATCCCACCCAGCGCCCAAGTGCCGAATCCTCCCATGCTTAGGCCCGTGCAATAAACACGCGATTCATCAACTGCATGGGTTTTGATGATTTGATCCAGCATGGCATCGAGTGCGTTTGCATCCCACCAACTGTCTTTTGGGCACTGCGGCGATATCACAATGAAAGGAAATTGTTTTCCCTGTTTAATTAGTTTTGGAGGGCCGTGCTTGGTTACTTTTTCAAGATCACTACCTCGTTCGCCGGCGCCGTGGAGGAAAAGCAGTAACGGAAACTTTTTCTTTCCGTCGTATCCCTTGGGGAGATACTTCAGATAATGGTAGGAATATTTTTTTGTGACTTTGGCAGAGTAGGATTCTCTGGTCTGGTTTAGGTCGGCAGCACTCATTGTTTGTCCGACGCTCAATGCCATGGCCAATGCCATGAAAAATGTAAATTTACTGAAGGTCATGCGCGAAAGAGTCTGCCAGAATGTCGTGATCAAGCCAATAGTTACTCCCTTTCGACGAAGACTGATTCGTTCGGTCTATTCAGTCCAAGGGAGACCGGGGATGGTTTGTTCGCTTGGCATCCTCCAGTAGCCCCACCATGGCCAGGGCTTTTGCATGATGGCGCCGGTGTAGGGGTTGTAGACCCACTTGAGTTGATCCCAACCCACGTGGGGGCGGGTGGCGCGTTCCTGCATCCAAGCGATGTCCGGGTTACCAGGGCTGGCCTTGATGCCCTCGCCCTCGTGCGGGTTGAAGCCGACGCGCAGAGTGTCGTCGTGCTGCCAGCGTTTGCGCTCGGCGTGCCCGTCGGCAAAGGAGAATGTGGATCCATTGTTGTGCCACGAGGCCGGCCAATCCTGCCGGAACTGGTAGGCTTTGGAATTGTTTGGCCAGCCGGCCATGTCGACGCGAAAGTTTCCGGCGTTGATGCTTTCGTCATCCATGTCGAGCAACACGAACCGGTTGGCGGGATCGCGAAAGTCGGATTGCTGTCGGTAGATGGTCCACATCTGGTCTCCGCGGAGGGGCCAACCGGACCAGCCGCCGGCGTAGAGGTTGATGCTGTAGGAGCGCATGCGCTCTGGCCAGCCCTTCTCCTTTGCCTCGCCGAAGTGTTTGTCCTCGGGACAGCGAAAGACCCCCATGTTGTTGCTAAGATAATAAAACAAGGCGGAAACCTCGATCCAGTCCTTGGGCGGCTTGTTTGGGCCGATGTATTGGGAGGCGCACCACGAGGCGTCCACAGTGGGCTCGTATTTAAGGTTGTCTCCTCCGCCGTAAAGGAAACCGGGATGGTACCAAGCACTGGCATATACTATATGATCATCATTGTCGCCTGAGAAATTATTCCAAGCAATCAGTAATTGGCGGTTGTTGTTGAGACAAGCTGCAGCTGTGCCTGAAGCTTTGGCTCTGGCCAATGCGGGAAGAAGGAGAGCCGCAAGAATGGCAATGATGGCTATTACCACCAGCAACTCGATTAGCGTGAAGGCTTTTTTCATAAAAATTAAACTAGCGGCAAATACACCACAGGTCAAATACTGAGCTTCCTCAGTCGCAGAATAAGCTTATTCTTTCGAAGATTTCCAAAACCCCCAATAAGGATGTCCGGCCAGCTTGGCAGTGTAGGCAAAAGATGGTCCAACGTACCGTTTCGGCGGAGATTCCTGGCGGGTAGTGCGTTGCTGCATCCACTGGATGTCTCGGTTGTTCGGTGTCTTGATCACCCGGTTGGGAATGTTGCCACTGGGATCTTCCGGCGGATTTTTGGTGCGCTCGTCGAGCCAACGTTTCTTTTCGCAATGACCGTCGGCGAAGGAAAACATGGTGGCATCGTTGTGGTACACGCCGGGGTAATCCTGCCAAAACCGGTGCATTTGCGGTTTGTCTGGCCAACCATTCATATCGACGCGGTAGTTGCCGGCATTGATGCTGTTCCCCCGCATATCGAGTAATACGAACCGCTCGGACGGATTCTCGAACTCGCTCAGTTTGCGATACACCTTCCACTTTTGGTCACCCCAAAACGCCCAACCGGACCAGCCACCAGCAAAGATGTTCATGCTGTAACTGCGCTTGCGGCGTTGCTTGTTGCCCTTGGAGTCCTTCGTCATCGAGGTGTCGGATGGGCACACGAACACCGCCTCCGATTTGCCAACCCGCTCCCACATGACGCCCTTGGTGATGTAGTCCTCCTTGGAATTAAGGACGGGGGCGTTGACGGTGCCAACGGCCCACGCGAACTCTGCCGTGGGCTCGGTGTAATAGGCGCTGGCATAACAAACTCGGTCATCGTGGTCAGTGGCGAACATGTTCCACGCGAGCATCAACTGTTTGTTGTTGTTCAAACATGCGGCACCGGTGGCGGTTGCCTTGGCCTTGGCCAAGGCGGGGAGAAGCAGAGCCGCCAAAATGGCTATGATCGCAATGACCACCAGTAACTCGATCAAGGTGAATCCGCGTTCGGATTTCATTTTGGCAAACTTTTTCATTGGTTTAACTCACCTCAGCACCGAGATTTACACTGTGTGAGCATTCCGACAAGTGAATTAACGATGTCTCCCCGATTAATTCACAGTGAACTGCAGAATCCGTGCGGTGCGGTTCCCGGTGGTGCTTCTTTTCGGCAGGGCCACTCGAATTTGTGCCGTGTGTTTGCCCGGCTTGAGGTCGGTGGCGAACATCACCGTGCGTGGGTAGTGCAGCCCCCTGCTGTATTGGTGGTACAGATTCACGCGTTTGTAGTCGTCGCCGTCGATGCTGATCTCCAGCACACCGGCATCCGGCCCGGCAAGTACGTAGGCCCCGATCGCTTGGCCTTCGAACTCGATAGTCACCTCGCTGCCGGGCAGGTCTGTACACAGGAGTTTCATTCCGGCAAAAGTGCTTCGGAAGCTGCCGGGGATGTTTTTCCAGTCCGGCACATGCCATTTCCAGCCGTCGCTGCGCTTGGCCAAGCCGGGAGAGAGGAATCGTCCATTAAAAAAACTGGCGGGATCGATCGGCTTGATCGGTAGCAATTGTGCGCCCTTGCCGGCGTTTTCGGGGAGGGGACTGGCCCAGGCGTGACCCAGCAGAGCAGCGATCAATTCCCTGGCAACGGCGTTACCGGCTGGCTTGGGGTGGGTGCCACCAAACTTGGCCCATGTCAGCGAGCCGGCTTGGATGCGGTCAGCCACCTCGCGCGCGAGGTAGAGTGACGACACGCGGTAGTGCTTGAGGACGTCTTCGTGGGCCTCGATCGACAGCGGCGTCTTGCCGCCCTGAATCTGCTTCAGCATCGCGGGGTTCACGAAATGCGTCACCACGATGTCGCACAGCGGTTGCTTGTTTTTGACCTGCCGAATGATGCCTTCCATGCCGATGATGCAGCCGCGCCTCGTGTGCCGGGCGTCCTGATCGTCGTTTACAGCGAACTCCGCGAAAAGCAGGTCGATCCGGCCCCTGGACAAAACGTGGTCGTCCAGCCGGAACGCCCCCGTGTGCGAGCAGGTGGACGCGATGCCGGCGTTGATGAACTCAAACTTGGTGTCGGGGAACCGCTGCTGCAGCCACTCGCTAACCATCGGGCGATAGCCGTTCATCTGCGTGATCGAGCCGCCGATGAATGCCACCCGGCCAGTTTTCTCCTGCTCAAACTGGATCCGGGCATTTTGCAGTCCGCCGCGGTATTGGACGTTTCGGCTAAGCTCCGCAGTCGCCGCTTGGCCAAGCGAGATCAGCCCAGCGAAAAACAGGACTGCCGCCAATCGTTTGTTCAGAAAAAACATTTGGCGACCGACCGTATCCGCCCCCTTGGCCAAGCGATAGTAAAAAGGAAAGGGGACTGGAATGTCCCCGCTCCTGTATTTTGTTCCTCCATTTTTTGAAAAAAAGGGAGGGTACTGATCGTTTGTTGGTGCGGTGGCGCATTCGTTTTGGAGCCTTGCCGGCTTTCTGGTAGCTTGGCCCGACGGAGTGGAAGCCCGGCCGAACATCATGGTGCTTGGCGTCGGTGGATTTGCCCAATCGGTGATGCAGATCCTCAGCGACGACGGCGCCGGTGTGTCCTGTGGATTAACTCGAAACTACGGGCAACTCTCCCCGACGCTCGCCGGGCCGGCGTTTGATGTCGCCTCGGCTGACTCATTGCCGGGGCTGGTCGAGGGACAGGGGATCGACCTCGTTGTCCCGATGTCCATCGACTGGGCAAAGGCGCCGTGGACGGAGGCGCTGCTCAACGGCCCGGCGGATTTGTTTTCCCCCACCGGCGAGGCGATGTTGATCGAGCGCGACCGGGATTTCGCCCGGGAACTCTGCAGCCGACACGGGGTGGCGTTTCCGGCCGCGCACGTGGCGCACAACCGGATTGACGCCCTGGAGATCATCAATCGCGAGCCGAAAGCCTTCGTCATCAAGAACCCGCTTTGCTCGCCGAACAGCCCGGTGCACACGATCATCTGCGAAACCCCCGGGGACACGCGTGCCTGGCTTGAGCGTGTGAATTATGCCGAGGGAGTTTTCCTGCAGGAGTACCTTGGCCGCAAGGAGGCCGGGCACATCGCGCTGGTGGTGGATGGCGAGGTGCATTCGCTGGTGACCAATCAGGAGTACAAGCGCGCCCACG
>Ga0209036_1000505_pt1 | contig 17206 bp, 12 predicted proteins | sample MarorgKNORR_S2LV_3_FD_188222 | JGI IMG/M metagenome (GOLD analysis project Ga0209036, IMG submission 188222) | Marine microbial communities from the Southern Atlantic Ocean, analyzing organic carbon cycling - DCM_A/KNORR_S2/LV (SPAdes) (version 2) | ecosystem: Environmental > Aquatic > Marine >... | reverse complement strand
CAGGTGCTTCTGCAGCTGGCTCTTCAGCAGGTGCTTCTGCAGCTGGCTCTTCAGCAGGTGCTTCTGCAGCTGGCTCTTCAGCAGGTGCTTCTGCAGCTGATTCTTCAGCAGGTGCTTCTGCAGCTGGCTCTTCAGCTTTTGTTTCAGGAATTTCTTGTTTATTGTCAACAGGATTATCTTCTTTTACATCTGAAGGTTTATTAAAATCAGCGTATTTACTTCTAAATTTATCCACTCTACCTGCAGTATCTACTAATTTAGATTTACCTGTATAATATGGGTGAGAAGTTCTGGAGATCTCTAGTTTAAACAAAGGATACTCAACACCATCAATTTTTGTTGTCTCTTTAGTCTCAACAGTTGATTTTGTAATAAAAACATCATCATTAGACATATCTTTGAATGCCACTAAACGATAATTCTCAGGATGTATATCACTTTTCATAACAAATTTTGTGAGTGCAAATTTAAAATATTTTTCATATATATAGTATTATAATTACTTTATTTTATCTTTACTAACAATATATAACAATCAATAAAATGAGTGATCAGAAATCAATTTTAAAGTCAACAATAATTCAATATGGTCTAATATATGGAGGACTATCTGTAGTTTTTTCTATAATGCTATTGATTATGGATATGCATTATCAAGGAGGATCTCTTCAAAATTGGACTGGATTAATAATAATGGTTGGATCAATAACATTTGCTCAAATCGCCTACAGAAAGCTTAATGATGGTTATCTTAATTTATCCGAAGCAATGAAAATAGGACTTGGTGTAACTGTTATTGGAATACTAATAGCAATTGTATATGGATGGTTTCAAGCTACAATTTTAGATCCAACTCAAATTGAGAGAGCAACTGAATTTGCTATAAATCAAGCTATTGATCAAAACCCTGAAATGACTGATGAGATGATTACAATGACAAGAGAATGGATTGAATGGGGTTCATCTCCTGGCATCTCAACTGCATTTGCTTTAGGTTTCGGGCTATTATTTGGATCAATTGTTTCTTTAATTACTGGATTAATTGTCAAAAAATCAAGGCCTAATTAATAATTAGCTACTATTTATTATGGATCTTTCCGTCGTAATACCTCTTTATAACGAGTCTGAGTCAATAGAGGAGTTAAATACATGGGTAACTAATACATTAAATAATAGATCAATTAGTTTTGAGATTATTTATGTTAATGATGGTAGTTCAGATGGATCATGGGATATAATTAAAAGGCTAGCAGATGATTCTAATAACATTAAAGGAATCTCTTTTTCTAAAAACTTTGGAAAATCTCAGGCTCTGAATTCAGGATTCATTGAGTGTAAAGGAAAATATGTTGCTACACTTGATGCAGACCTTCAAGATTCTCCAGAAGAAATTCCGGAGATGATAAATAAACTTAAAGAAGAGGACTTAGACTTAATCTCAGGTTGGAAAAAGAAACGCTACGACTCCTTAATTTTAAAGAAAATACCTTCAAAATTATTTAATTTTGTTGCAAGATGTAGCTCTGGAATTAAGATTCATGATTTTAACTGTGGAATTAAGGTTTTTAAATCAGAAGTTATAAAGTCAATAGATGTATATGGAGATATGCACAGATTTATACCTATTTTAGCAAAGAATGAAGGGTATAATAAAATTGGTGAGCACATAGTTAAACACCAAGCTAGAAAATATGGTAAAACAAAATTTGGTAACGAAAGGTTTATGAGAGGATTCTTAGACATTATTACACTTTGGTTTATGAATAAGTTTGGGAAAAGACCTATGCATTTTTTTGGATCTCTAGGAACAATAATGATTTTAATTGGCATTATATTCACGGGTTATATAGGTTATGAGAAACTCTTTATAAAAACCTCTGGAAGGCTAATTACTGAACGCCCTGAATTTTATATTGCACTTACAACTATCATAATAGGTATACAGTTATTTATTGCAGGATTTATTGGAGAAATAGTCTTGAATTCTAAATCAAAAAAAGAAAGGTACCAAATAACAGAAAAAACAGTTGATTAATGGGCTACTTTATTAAAGTACTTAAGTATGGTAAAAGCTATAAGATATATGGTTTTTTGAATATACTATTTAATGTTTTTTACGCAATCTTTAGTGCACTTGCATTTGTTTCATTTATTCCTATGCTAGATGTACTATTTAAACAAACCAAAGAAGTCTTTCAAAAACCTGTATATACAGGGATAACTGATTTAAAAGATTACCTTCAAGACTACTTGAATTACTATATTTCAAGACAGCTTGAAATTGATGTCACAACAACATTATTAATAGTAGTTGGAATTGTACTTTTTTTCTTCCTTTTTAAAAATATTTTTAACTATTTAGCACTATATAATATTACATTTTTAAAAAACGGTATACTTAAAAATCTTAGAAGTAATCTTTATAAAAAGGTTCTTAAAATGCCCATTTCTTTCTTTGTTAATAAGAAAAAAGGTGATCTTATCTCAAGAATAACGGCTGATATTTTGGAAATTCAAGTTTCTTATTTATCAATGCTTGAGATGATTGTTAGAGAACCCCTAACTATTCTTTTTACAATTATAGTAATGTTTACAATCAGTCCAGAATTGACATTATTTATAGTTTTATTTATTCCTATATCAGGTTTTTTCATATCAATTATAGGGAAAAAACTAAAAAAGGATTCAACAGAAGTTCAGAAAGGGCAAAGTAATTTCTTATCAATATTAGATGAAACTATTAATGGTCAAAAAATTATAAAGTCATTTCTAGCAGAATCTTTTTTCACAAAAAAGTTTAACACAATTAATTATTTACTTTTCAAATTTTCAAACAAAGTAATTAATAGAAAAAATCTTGCAGCACCTTTTAGTGAGTTTATGGGGATTCTTGTTATAGGTGTTTTATTATGGTATGGAGGTAAAATGGTATTAATCAATGAAAGTTTATCAGGTACAACATTTATTGTTTTCATGGGACTAGCATATAACATTCTTACTCCAGCAAAAAACCTTAGCAAGTCCTTTTACTCAATAAAAAAAGGAAATGCTGCTGCTGAAAGAGTTTTTGAGATAGTTAATTTAAAAGAAACTGATAAAGAGAAAAATTTAAAGAAAGTGGATAATTTTAAAAGAGAAATTAAATTTGAAAATGTAACTTTTTCATATGAGTCAAATGTTATACTTGATTCTGTCAGCTTTAAATTAAAAAAAGGTGAGAGTATTGCTATTGTAGGTACTTCAGGGGGTGGAAAAACAACAATTGCAAACCTACTTAATGGCTTCTACCAAGTTGACTCTGGGATTATTTCAATAGATGGTGAAAATATAAATAATATAAGAAGAGACTCATTATACAAACACATCTCGATTGTCACTCAAGAATCTATTTTATTTAATGACACAATAAAAAATAATCTACTAATTGGAAATGAGAACTCTTCCGAGGAAGAACTTTTAGAATCCTCAAAAAATGCTAATGCTCATGAATTTATTATTAGTCAAGAAAATCAGTATGAAACATTAATAGGTGATCAAGGGAACAAATTGTCTGGTGGACAAAAGCAAAGGTTAACAATTGCAAGAGCAATGCTTAAAAGCCCATCGATTCTTATTTTAGATGAAGCTACTTCATCTCTAGATAGTGAATCAGAGAAAAAGGTACAAGATGCAATAAATAAACTTATGTTAAATAAGACCTCTCTAGTTATTGCTCATAAATTTTCTACAATAAAAAAATGCAACAAAATTTTAGTATTAGATAAAGGAAAAATTATAGATGAAGGCAGTCATGATGAATTAATTGAAAAATCAGCTATTTATAAAAATATGTATGAACTTCAAAACTAAAAAAGAATTAAATTTGAACTTTAAACTTCCATAATGATATCATTTTTTGGAGACCCTGAATCAAAAGTTTTTGCATTAGAAACTAATGATAAGCTTGATAATTTCAGTATTGAAAAATTAAATTGGGTTCTTAATGCACCATTCTTAAAAGAGCAAATTATTAAAAATAATTTCATAGGACCTAAATCAACTATGATTAGCCCCTGGAGTACTAATGCGGTGGAAATCATAAACAACATGGGGATTGAATCTTTAATTAGAATTGAAGAGTTCATATGTATTAAAGATGATGATACTTTTGATATTATGATTCAAGAAAAATATAAAAGCTTAGGTCCAGATATATTTAAAAATTATAAAACACCTGATAAACAAATTTTAATTCATGATATTAATGAGTATAACAAAAGTGAAGGACTTGCACTTGATCAAAACGAAGTTGATTACTTAAATGATCTATCAAAAAAACTTAATAGACAACTAACAGATTCTGAAGTTTATGGATTTTCACAAGTAAATTCTGAACATTGTAGACATAAAATATTTAACGGAAGATTTATAATTGATAATAAAGAAAAAGAAAAAAGTCTTTTTGACTTGATTAAATTAACGTCCAAAAAAAATAAAAATTCAATTGTTTCTGCATATTCTGATAATGTTGCATTTATTAAAGGGCCTAAAATCTCACTATTTTATCCAGAAAAAGCAGTCACATCAAGTTATTATACAAAGAAAAATATCGATAGTATAATTTCACTTAAAGCCGAAACCCATAATTTCCCTACTACTGTTGAGCCCTATAATGGTGCAGCAACTGGATCTGGAGGTGAAATTAGAGACAGATTAGCTGGTGGAATCGGATCTATACCGCTAATAGGGACTGCAGTCTATATGACTCCATACTCAAGATTAAATAAAGAAAACTTATGGGAGGATAAATTCAAAGGAAGGGAATGGAAATATCAAACTCCTTCAGAGATATTGATTAAAGCATCTAATGGAGCTTCAGATTTTGGAAACTGTTTTGGACAGCCTTTGATTTGTGGATCTCTATTAACATTTGAACACTCTGAAAAGGATCATCGCTTAGGGTATGACAAAGTTATTATGTTAGCAGGAGGTGTAGGCTTTGGAGAAGCTAAACAATCACATAAAAAAATTCCTCAAAAAGGTGATCTAATAGTAATGTTAGGTGGAGATAACTACAGAATAGGTATGGGAGGAGCTTCAGTCTCTTCGACAGATACAGGTAATTATGACAACTCTATAGAGTTAAATGCTGTTCAAAGATCAAATCCTGAAATGCAGAAAAGAGTAACAAATACTATACGTGCTCTTTTTGAAAGTGAAGAAAATCCAATAATATCAATTCATGATCATGGAGCTGGTGGACATTTAAATTGTTTTTCTGAACTAGTAGAATCAACTGGAGGAGAAATATATATTGACAAATTACCATTAGGAGACCCTTCATTATCATATAAGGAAATTATTGGAAACGAATCTCAAGAAAGAATTGGTATTATAATAAAAGAAAGTGATTATGAAATAGTTGAAAAGATTGCAAATAGAGAGAGATCGCCAATATATATAGTGGGTAAAGTAACTAATGATAAAAAATTTAGAGTTTTAGATCGAGAAGAAAATATAGAGTCAATAGATTTAAATCTAAATTCACTATTTGGTGATACACCAAAAAAAATAATTTCAGATAATACAATTTCAAACAATTTTCAAAAAATAAAATATGACAACAATGATATAGAAAGTTATATTAAATCTGTCCTTAAAATTGAGTCTGTAGCCTGCAAAGATTGGCTTACAAATAAAGTGGATAGATGTGTTACAGGAAGAATTGCTCAACAACAAACTGTTGGGAAAATTCAATTACCTCTTAGTAATTGTGCGGTCGTAGCTCTAGATTATGATAATTTTCATGGTATAGCGACTTCTATTGGACATTCTCCAATTTCTGGTCTTATTGATCCTAAAAAAGGAAGTGTTAATTCTATTGCAGAAGCATTAACAAATATTATATGGGCCCCTTTAGATGAAGGTCTTAAATCAGTGTCACTATCTGCAAATTGGATGTGGCCATCTGGAAAGCATGGTGAGGATTCAAGATTATATGATGCTGTCAAGTCTTGCTCAGATTTTGCAATTGAATTAGGTATAAATATTCCAACTGGAAAAGATTCTCTATCAATGGTTCAAAAGTATGATAATGATAATGAAGTTAAATCACCAGGAACAGTTATTATATCTGCTTCTGCTCATTGTTCAGATATTAGGAGGGTAGTAACTCCAAATCTAAAAGGTGCTGAAGGCTATATATATTATATTAACCTTTCAAATGATGATTATAAGTTAGGAGGCTCTTCATTTGGTCAAATAAATAATAAAATTGGAAATGATGCTCCGACAATTAAGGATCCAAGCAATTTCAAGAAAACATTTAATTTGATTCAAAATTTAATAAAGGAGGATAAAATTCTATCTGGTCATGACATATCCTCAGGTGGTTTAATTACTAGTTTATTAGAGATGTGTTTTACTGATAATAATTTAGGTATGGAGATTAACCTTACTTCTTTAAATGAAGAGGATATAGTAAAAATTCTTTTCTCTGAAAACTCTGGAATAATTTTTCAGTCTAAATTAAAGCTCAATGAATTCTTTGATAAAGAAAAAGTTTCTTTTCATCAGATTGGTAAAGTAATTAACAGTCATTATTTAAATATTATAAATTATAATGACTCATACTCATTAGATATTTCAAATTATAGAGATACATGGTTCTCTACATCATATCATTTTGATAAAATCCAAACTAAAAATAAATTAGCTAATAAGAGGTTTAAAAACTATAAAAAACAACCTTTGGAATTTACTTTTCCAAAAATATTTACTGGAAAAATTTTAAACAATACTAAAAAGATTAATGCTGCGATTATAAGAGAAAAAGGAAGTAATTCAGAAAGAGAAATGGCTTATATGATGAGTCTATCTGGTTTTAATGTTAAGGATGTTCATATGACAGATATTATTTCTGGAAGAGAGAATCTTAAAGACATCAGTCTATTAGTCGCAGTAGGTGGGTTTTCAAACTCTGATGTCCTAGGCTCAGCTAAAGGTTGGGCGGGATCATTCATATACAATAATAAAGCTAAACAAACATTAAATGATTTTTTTAATAGAGATGACACCATGTCACTTGGAGTTTGCAATGGGTGTCAACTTTTTATTGAGTTAGGTCTGATAAATAATGATCACGATCTAAAACCTAAAATGGAATATAATGACTCAGGAAAGTTTGAATGTATTTTCACATCAGTTAAAATTCAAGATTCTCCATCAATTATGATGAAAGGAATGGAGGGAAGTAATCTTGGTGTTTGGGCTGCACATGGTGAGGGGAAATTCATTTTTCCTTATGATGAGTCTAAATATACTATTCCAGCAAAATATTCCTATAATGAATATCCAGCTAATCCTAATGGCTCTAATTATAATGCGGCAATGCTTACATCAAATGATGGCAAACATTTGGTAATGATGCCTCACCTTGAAAGATCAATTTACCCTCATAATTGGGCATACTATCCTGAAAATAGAAAAGATGAAGTATCACCTTGGGTAATTGCATTTAACAATGCATACGATTGGCTGAAAAACAAATAGTTATTAGTATATTTATGAATTCTTAAAAAATTAAATAGCAAAATGTCAATACAAAACAAGATAAAATTAGATGGTGGAGAATTTATTTTAAAAGATATTTCTCCTGATGAAGTTTTTTCTCCAGAAGACTTCTCAGAAGAGCAAAAAATGATAAAGGATACAGTTATCGAATTTATTGACAGAGAAATTTGGCCACAAAAAATGAGGTTTGAAGAAAAGGATTATGATCTTACTGTCGAGATGATGAAAAAAATTGGAGATCTTGGTTTATTAGGTGTTAATGTTGATCAAAATTATGGTGGCTTAGGAATGGATTTTGTATCTACAATGCTTGTATGTGATTATATATCAGGTTCAAGTGGATCTCTAGCTACTGCATATGGAGCGCATACAGGAATTGCAATTCTTCCTATATACTTATATGGAAATGAGGAACAGAAGAATGAATATCTTCCAAAACTTACTTCTGGAGAATGGTTTGGATCCTATTGTTTAACTGAGCCAACCGCAGGTTCCGATGCAAATTCAGGAAAAACAAAAGCTGAATTGTCTGAGGACGGAACACATTATTTAATTTCTGGACATAAGATTTGGATTTCAAATGCTGGTTTTGCAAATTTATTTATAGTGTTTGCAAGAATTGAAGATGATAAAAATCTTACAGGCTTTATAGTTCCAAATGATCCAAATAATGGTATAAAACTTAGCGAAGAAGAAAAAAAGCTCGGTATCCACTCTTCCTCAACTAGGCAAGTATTTTTTGAAAAAACAAAGGTCCCAATTGAAAACCTACTTGGAGAAAGAAATGGAGGTTTTAAGATAGCAATGAATGCACTTAATGTAGGAAGGATTAAACTAGGTGCAGGAAATCTAGATGGTCAAAGAAGGGTTATTAGTGGAGCAGTTGATTATGCAAATAATAGAGTTCAATTTAAACAACCAATATCTAACTTTGGTTCAATAAAAGAAAAAATAGCTATGATGGCTACATCATGTTACGCTGGAGAGTCAAGCTGTTATAGAGCAGCTAGTGATGTTCAATCAAAAATTGATGAATATGTTTCGAATGGATTATCTAAACAAGAATCTGAATTAAAAGGTGTTGAGGATTTTGCAATTGAATGCTCTATTCTTAAAGTTGGAGTATCTGAAGACATGCAAAATTGTGCAGATGAAGGTATTCAGATATTTGGTGGAATGGGATTCTCTGCAGAAACCCCAATGGAATCTGCGTGGAGAGATGCTAGAATAGGTAGGATATATGAAGGTACCAATGAAATTAATCGTATGTTAATGGTTGGTATGCTTCTAAAAAAAGCTAAAAAAGGAGAATTGGATCTTATGTCAGCTCTTCAAAATTCAATGAAAGATAATGGGGAAGATAGAGTGGGTTCTATTGATGAATTAAAACATGAGATAAGTATTGTGAATAATTTCAAAAAAGTCTTCTTGTTGATTATGAGTAAAGCATTTGAGAAATATGGCGAAGAAATTGAGAAGAATCAACAAGTTCTTTTAGCTCTTTCAGATATAATGATAGAAACATATTTCTCTGAATCTACATTAAAAAGAACTATAAAAAATATAAAAAGATCAAGTGTTAATGATCAGTCCCATCAAATTGAAATGGCAAAATTATATATCTATGAGGCAAGTCAAATTATATTAAAGAAATCTAAGGATATTATTATTAGTTCTTGTGATGCTAAAACACAAAAAGACCTATTGGATAAGACTGAACAACTTGTCTCTTATAGTGAGAACCCTAATATATTTGCAATTAAAAAGTCAATAGCAGATAAAATTATTTCAGAAAACAAGTATTGCTTTTAAAGGGATTTAATAACCAATTGCATTTCCATCTTTTCTAGATTCAGATGCACCAAAATATACTTTGTTTATATAATCAATCATAATAGCCTGATATCCTCCGTATGATCCTAAATCATAAATAATTTTATGACCCTTTTTCATTAGTTTACGGATCTCTTTATAATTAAATCCATCCTCTAGAGCTAATTCACCGCCATCAAACATATTGCCCCCAGTAGGCTGCTCGTCTGATTGATGTCTAATTCTAGGAGCATCCCCTGCTTCTTGAAGATTCATCTCAAAATCAATTAGATTAATTACAATTTGTGCATGACCCTGGGGTTGCATTGCGCCACCCATTAAACCAAAACTTACGAAAGGGTTACCATCTTTTGTTATAAACGCTGGAATTATAGTATGGAAAGGTCTTTTGTTAGGTTTATATACATTGAAATGATCATCTTGAAGTGAAAAAAGCTCTCCTCTATCTTGAAGCATAAATCCAAGTCCTGTTGGAATCATCCCAGAACCCATGCCTCTATAATTGCTCTGGATTAATGATACCATATTACCATCACTGTCTGCAGTAGTTAAATAAATTGTGTCACCATTTTCAATGTTTCCGGGTGGAACATTTTTCGCTGCATTCATAGGGTTGATCTCCTTCCTTCTTATATCAGAGTATTCTTTTGAAATTAAGTATTCAACTGGAATTTCATTAAAGTCCATATCAGCATAGTATTTTGCTCTGTCTGCAAAAGCAATTTTTTTTGCTTCTACAAAGTGATGAATATAATCTGCAGAACCAAAACCCATAGATTTAATATCATATCCTTCTAATAAGTTTAATATTTGAAGCGCGGCTATTCCTTGACCATTTGGTGGTAATTCCCATATATCATAACCACGATAATTTGTAGATACTGGTTTAATCCACTCAGATTTATGACTTTTAAGATCATCATAAGATAGAAAGCCCCCTTGATCTATTATAAAATTAGAAATTGTTTTTGCTATTTTTCCTTCATAAAAACCTTTCCTACCTTTTTCTGCAATTATTTTTAGTGTATTAGCAAGATCAGGGTTTTTAAAAATTTCGCCTTTATATGGAGTTGAATCATCTATATAATAAGTTTCTTTAAAATTTGGATAGTCCTTAAAATTTCTTGACGCATTTTTCATATAATAGGCTACTAATTCAGTTACAGGAAATCCATTTTCTGCATATTTAATTGCAGGTTCTAAGATTTCATTCATTTTAATTTTTCCAAATTTATCATGTAGCTCAAACCATCCATCCACGCAACCTGGAACACTAACAGGAAGAGGGCCATATGGAGGTATACTTTGGAAATTATTTTCCTTAAAGTATTCTATTGTTAATTTTTTAGGAGATCTTCCACTTGCATTTAATCCATAAAGTTTTTTTTCTTTTTCTATCCAAACAATTGCAAATAAGTCACCTCCAATTCCATTCCCTGTTGGTTCCATTAATCCAATTGCAGCATTGGCTGCAATTGCAGCATCTATAGCATTTCCTCCTTTTTTTAATATATCTATTCCTACTTGACTAGCAAGAGGGTGACTGGTAGCCACCATACCGTTTTTTGCGATTACTTCTGACCTTGTTGAAAAAAGTTCACCAGTAATTCTATCTTGTGAAAATAAATTTAATGAAGTAAAAAAAAACAGTAAATAAAATATTTTTTTCATATAATAAGTTTTAGAATATCAATTTACATAAATCCATTATCTTTCATCCATTCATCATTATATACTTTTCCGATATATCTACTTCCAGAATCATGGAGCAATACAACAACAATATCATCTTTAGACAATTTATTCTTTAACTGTGCAATACCAGATATAGCAGCCCCACAAGAGTATCCACCAAAAATCCCTTCTTCTCTTGCTAATCTTCTTGTAAAAACTGCAGCATCTTTATCTGTTACTTTTTCAAAATGGTCAATTATTTTAAAGTCAACATTTTTTGGTAAAATGTCTTCTCCTATTCCTTCTGTTTTATATGGATAAATTTCATTTTTATCGAAAATACCTGTCTCATGATATTTTTTAAAGACCGAACCATAAGTATCAATACCCCATATTTTGACCAATTTATTTTTCTCTTTTAGAAACCTTCCAACTCCTGAAATAGTTCCTCCAGTTCCAACTCCAACAACAAAATGAGTTATTTTACCTTCAGTTTGGTTCCATATTTCAGGACCGGTATTTTCATAATGAGCTTTAGAGTTAGAAAGATTATCATACTGATTAACATACCAGGAGTTTGGAGTATCTTCAGCTATCTTTTTAGATACACTATAGTATGATCTTGGGTCATCTGCCTCAACATCAGTGGGACATACAACTACTTTCGCCCCCATTGCCCTTAAGACATCTAGTTTTTCTTTTGACTGTTTATCATTAGATACACATATAAGTTTATACCCTTTAACAATTGAAGCTAGGGCTAGTCCCATTCCAGTATTTCCAGATGTTCCCTCAACAATTGTTCCTCCTGGCTTAATTAATCCTGATTTTTCAGCATCTTCAATCATTTTTACAGCCATTCTATCCTTTACAGAGTTTCCTGGGTTAAAACTCTCTACTTTTGCAAAAACTTCACACGGGAAATCTTTGAAAATATTATTTAGTTTGATTAGGGGCGTATTACCTATAGTTTCAAGAATGTTATTGTAATATTTCATGTTACGACTTTGAATTAATAATTTTTGATGGAGATATTCTTGCAATAATTGAAAATGTTAACCATAGTACAATTATACTTGTAAAGACAAATAAAGAGTTGAGACCAAATATAAAAAGAGAATCCATATAAAATGGTAAAATATCAACATAATAATCTTCAGGATTAAGTTTTATAATATTAAATTCCTTCTGAATAAAAACTATAGTAAAGAAAATAATATTTCCATAAAAAAGGCCTTTTATAATTATTTCAGCACCTTTATATAGGAAAATTTTTCTTACTAAGTTGTTATTGGCTCCCATTGATTTAAGCAGCCCTATCATCTTGTTTCGTTCAAATATTAGAACCATAAGTGCAATGATAATATTGACAATAGCAACAATAATCATAACTGAAACAATAATAATTATATTAAAGTCAAAAATTGATATCCAATTAAATATATTTTCATTTTTTGATAAAACTGAAGATGCTTTTAGATCATTATCAATAAAATAACTTGATGAATTCAATGTTTCTTGATAAGATATTATTTCATCTTTATTTTCTACTGTAATATTTAAGTAACCAGCCTGATTAGCATCCCAACCATATATATCTAGTATATCTTCAATATTTCCAAGGATTATATTATTGTCAAATTCTGAAAATTCAGTTCTAAAAAACCCAATAACCTTAAAACTTCTAACATCAGGTATATTTTGATTAAAGTCTTTGTTAAAGAAAATTCTAATTTCCTGATTTAAATTAATGTCATTTCTCTGAGCAAGTGAAGATGAGATCAGAATTTCATTCTTATTAATTTGGCTCAATACTTTTCCTTCCTTAATAAATAACTCATTAAACTTATTTATATCATAATTTTTATCAATTCCTCTGAATACAATGCTTTCAAAATCCTGGTTTGATAACAGAAGGGAAGGTTTATCTACAGAATAAAACAAATTAGAGTAAACTAGATTTTCATTCTTAATCGAATTTAATATTTTCGATCTTTCTATAGGGTTTAAAGATATTCCTGTTTCTATGTTTTCATAAGATGAGATTATAATATCTGACTGAATTGAAAAAATTTTATCTTTAATTTCTTTTTGCAATCCCTTTCCAACAGAGAATGAGATTAGAGTAACAAGTATTCCTATTGAAACTGAAATTGTTGAAATTTTTATAATCCGAGATGAAATACTAAATTTATTTTTATTTCTAGATAATTTCTTATATATATAGTAAGGTAGATTCAAAACAATGAAAAATATTTTTAAAATTACACTTTTATTTTCTCTAATCACTAATGTAAATTTTAATATTTCAGCTCAAGAAATAATCCCAGGTGCTTATAGAATTAATTCTTTTAAAAAAGAAATTGAAGGTAAAAAAATAGGCGTTGTTGCAAATCACTCTAGTATTATTATAAATAAAGGAGAGTCTGTACACTTGGTTGACAGCCTAATTGATCTAGGTTTTGATATAAGAAAAATATTTAGTCCAGAACATGGTTTTAAAGGAGATATAGCTGATGGTGAATTAATTAAAGATGGTAAATACAGAAATACTATTGATATAATCTCCTTATATGGTTCAAATAAAGAGATGAAAGTCGAGGATATCAAAGATTTAGATCTTATAATTTTTGATATTCAAGATGTAGGTGTTAGATACTACACATATTTATCCACACTACATTATGTTATGGAAGCTTTGGCAAAATCAGATAAAGGATTAATAGTTTTAGATAGGCCAAATCCTAATTCTCACTATATAGATGGACCTGTTTTAGATTTAAAATACTCTAGCTTTATAGGGCTTCATCCCGTACCAATTGTATATGGAATGACTATTGGAGAATATGCTCTAATGATTAATGGAGAGAACTGGCTAGAAAATGGTATTAAAACCAAGCTAGATATAATCAAAATAAAGAATTACAATCATAAATCTCGCTACTTACCTCCAATTCCTCCTTCTCCTAACCTTCCTAACATACAATCTATTTTACTTTACCCAAGCTTAGCTTTTCTTGAAAAAACTCCTGTTAGTATTGGTAGAGGAACAAATATTCAATTTCAAATCTTTGGGCATCCAGATTTTAAATCAAAATTCTTTTCATTTATCCCTAAACCAAGTTATGGAAGTACTAATCCAAAACAACAAAATCAAATCTGTTTTGGTGATGATTTAAGAGAATACCAGATTGGGAGTCAGATAGAGTTAAAGTGGTTAATAGAATCTTACAAACTAATTAACAACAAAAAAGATTTTTTCTATACCGATTTTAAAAAGTTAGCTGGTAATGAGATTCTAGAACAGCAGATTAAATCTGGAATCGATATTAAAGACATAAGAGCATCTTGGCAAGCCGGTATTGATAACTTCAAAAAAATTAGAGCTAAATATTTATTATATTGAATAAAATTTTACACATGGCAAAACTTTCTCCGTTTCATCTAGCTATTCCAGTATCAGACCTTAATGAATCTAAGAAATTTTACGAAGAGATTTTAGGTTGTTCCCCGGGCAGGTTCTCTGAAGAATGGGCTGATTATGATTTTTTTGGTCATCAACTAGTTATTCATGTAGATCCAAACCATAAGGCTAATAAACATCATAATGAAGTTGATGGAAAATCTGTTCCAATACCTCATTTTGGAGTGGTAGTTCCATGGAATCAATTTGATCTATTCTCAAAGAATTTGAAAAAAAATGGGGTAGAGTTCGTAATAGAACCTTATACTAGATTTGAAAATTTACCAGGTGAACAAAAAACTTTATTTTTTTATGACAATTCTGGTAATGCTCTTGAATTTAAATCATTCAAAAATATGGAAATGTTATTCTCAACTGAATTATGAAGTTATTTTCACTATCAGCTAATCTATTTGACAAAGCTTTCTCTCAAAAGAATAGAAATTTTATTGAGAGATTAACAATCTGGCTAGCACTTTTTGGATTTATCATACATTTATTGATTATACTAATGAATAATAATGGGGTTATTAACCTGAATTCAGAGTATCCATTATTAACCAGCCCTATCTCTGCAATTTATACCCCTTTCTCTATAATTTTATACTATGAAGTATTCTTACTAATATATTACCTGCCAAGATCTTTTACTACATCAGTTTTAAAACAATTTGAAATTATTTCTTTAATCCTTATAAGAAGAATCTTTTATGATATTCCAAAATTAGAGATTAATACAAACTGGTTAAAAAACTCCGATAATCTTCAGCTAGTATATGATCTTATTGGTATACTAATAATTTTCTTTCTTATATATCTTTTCTCAAAAATTAAGCAGGAAATTATTCCTAGTAAAAAAACTGGAGATGTTCAGAAATTCATTAAATCAAAAAAGGCAGTTAGCTTATTTCTTATTCCAGTTATGGCATTTTTATTTTTATCAAGTGTTATAAATATAAATTCTCTTAGCATAACCTCTTTTTATGATATAAATGAGGTATTCTACAATGAATTTTTCTCATTACTAATTATTGCTGATGTTCTAATATTACTCCTATCTTTTGAGTACTATTCAGAAAGATATAGTCAAATAATGAGAAATACTGGATTTATTATTTGTACTGTTTTAATAAGAAGTTCATTCTCTGCTTCTGGCCTTTCTAGTCTTTTATTAATAATCTCAAGTATTCTTTTCGGACTTTTAATACTAAAGATTTATAGCGCTATGAATAAGATTGAAATTAGCTAGTCATTTTTTTTACAGGCTTCTAATGTATTCGATAAAAGCATTGCAATAGTCATTGGTCCAACTCCGCCAGGAACTGGGGTTATATATGAAGCCTTTTTAGAGACATTCTTAAAGTCTACATCACCTACAATTCTATAACCTTTTTGTGAGCTAGCATCTTTAACTCTAGAAATTCCAACATCAACAATTATTGCACCTTCTTTAACCATTTCTGCTTTTAAAAATTCTGGTTTTCCAATCGCAGATATTATTACATCAGAATCCAGTGTAAGTAAATCAAGATTTATAGTCCTACTATGAGCTAAAGTAACAGTTGCATTGCAAAACTCATTACTTTGACTTAATAAGATACTAATTGGCCTACCAACTATTTGACTTCTTCCAATAACCAAACATTTTTTACCTTCAAGGTCTATCTTATATCTTTGAAATAATTGTAATATACCATAAGGTGTTGCTGGTATAAATGAATTAACTCCAAGAGTCATCTTTCCATAATTTATTGGGTGAAATCCATCTACATCTTTATTTGGATTGACCGAATTCAAAATATTATTTTGATTTATAGAGGATGGCAGAGGAAGCTGAACAATAAATCCATCTATATCATCGTTATTATTAACCAATTCAATTTCATGTATTAGCTTTTCTTCACTAATATTTTTGTCATAATTAAATAAAGATGAGTTAAAGCCTACTTTTTCACATGCTTTAATCTTACTATTAACATAAGTTTCGCTAGGGCCATCATCACCGACTAAAATAGCAGCTAAATGAGGTATTTTAAGACCTTGATTAGCTCTTTCCTGAACTTTTAGACGTAATTCATTTAAAATATCTTCAGAAATTTTTTTACCATCTATAATAGTCATTGATTTTTTTTTCAAATATACATTAATGATTTTTTATTACTACTTCATTTTATTATACATTTTTTCTATCACAAAAACATGAGGAAAGGTTATAGCTGCTAAAAATGAAAAGAAAATAGGAAGAAATTGATCAGAATAAATATTGAAATTATTGTATAGAACATATAGGAAAATTAATGCCAAAATGAAGTAAGGAGAAGCAAATAAAATGTATTTTTTTATGTTACCATAACTAATATTTCCATAAATAAATTTTATTTGATCATTCATAGATAAAACACTATGAAAAAATGCAAAATAGAAAGCAAATGAGAATAAAAGTGTTGAATTCTTAGTAATTACATATAGAAGTCCAAAAAATAATATTTCATTAAAAAAATGAATTCTAATAGAAGAGTTTAAAACGATAGAGAGCAAATAGAAAGAAGAAACTATAATTAAATTATTATTTAAAAAATTTTCTGATAACTCACTTATAGTAAATTTTTCTAAAATAAAATTAACATCAATTAAATTATTTAAAAATATAAAGTTAAAGACAAGTATTCCGTGTAAAATATAGGG
>Ga0209036_1000503_pt1 | contig 17236 bp, 16 predicted proteins | sample MarorgKNORR_S2LV_3_FD_188222 | JGI IMG/M metagenome (GOLD analysis project Ga0209036, IMG submission 188222) | Marine microbial communities from the Southern Atlantic Ocean, analyzing organic carbon cycling - DCM_A/KNORR_S2/LV (SPAdes) (version 2) | ecosystem: Environmental > Aquatic > Marine >... | reverse complement strand
TGACCAATCATTGTCGCCAAAGTGAAGGCAAAGTGCTTCATCATAAGAGAGACAGCAACATGAGTATTCACTGACAGTATCGATAAGTGGTTTGGTGACGCGAGGTACGCCTTACGCTTATAATTAGACGATATCCATTGAACTGAGACTTACGATGCAAATACTTCTAATTCGATCTTTACTTTCCCTATTAGTCTTTCCAACGGCCACAGCTCTGGCGCAAACGGTAGCCCCTGTTAACTTAGGCTCGGTGATTAACACGGAGGCGAGAGATGCAGAACCTACCTTCACACCTGATGGAGTGACCATGTACTTTAATTGTTTCGACCGAGAGGGTGAGGAAGGCTCTGATATATGCGTTAGCCATCGAGATGGAGCTGATTGGAGCGAGCCTACGATTGTATGGGAAGTGAGTACGCGAGAGCATTTGGAAGTCGAGCCTCTGTTATCGCCTGATGGTCAACAACTTTACATTATGAGCAATAGACCGGGAGGCAAGGGCGGAATGGATATCTGGGTTAGCGATTTGGTCGACGGTACCTGGACGTCGCCACGCAACTTAGATGGACCCATAAATTCTGCCTACGCAGATCATTGCCTTTATTTCGCCGGAGATGAATGGGAAACAGCTTATTGGACCTCAACTCGACCCGGCGGGTTTGGTGGTAATGATATCTGGACTTCGGAGAAAATAAATGGTGTTTGGCAAGAAGCAAAAAATCTTGGGCCAAATGTTAATTCGGCCGCCAGCGAGCATCACTCTCTACCCTCGCCCGATGGTAATTCACTCTATGTCACAAGCACTAGGCAGGGAGGCTTTGGCGGAGAAGACATTTTTATAACTACACAGGATTCTGAGGGTAACTGGAGTGAACTGACAAATCTCGGCGCTCAAGTTAACTCAGATCAACACGATCGTTGCCCAGCTTTTTCGCCGGACTTCAAGACTTTCTTTTTTGACTCTGAACGATCTGGTGGATTTGGCAACAAAGACCTATGGTCCTTGCCATACAGTGCAATTGAAGACATTCGCTAAATGAAGGCAACCCTATCGTCCTCGATTTTAATGTGCACTTGGGCGTATTAGTTTATTTTTTAGCTGCCAGGTCAATCACGACATCCCAATTAAAACGGAGAAAACGGTTTAACTCGCTGATTAAAATTCTCTCCTGATCGCTGTGGGCGCCAAAGCCCAAACCTGCATCTTCACGATCAATCGCTGGGCCGATCCCATAGCACTGCACACCTCGGGCTCGCAAGTAGGCCATGTCAGTCGCACCAGTTGACATGGTGGGCAGCGTAATCACCCCATAGTGTTTATCAGTATTCTCCTCGATCGCAGAGAACGCGACCGTATTGATGCTAGCCTGACCGGCAGGTCGTGTGTTGCGCTGCCCAAGACTAACTTCGATGGACTCATCACCAATCACTCCACGGATTTTATCGAGGTAATCCTCAATATTCTCATCCGGCAGGGCGCGGAAATCTACTGAGGCACGTGACTCCGACGGAATTACGTTGATTCGATAACCAGCATCGAAGATAGTCGGCGAAAGCGAAGATCTCAGCATAGAGGCGTGTCGGGGTTCATAGGCGAGGAAATACTCGTCAGCCTCAGTGGCGCGGCCAGAATCAAGGACTGCCAGATAACGTTCTCCTGCATCTGGCGGTGAGATCGAGGCCAGACGTTCAAAATAAGTATAGGTAGTCTCGTTCAAGCGAATGGGTGAGCGCCAATCGGCAATCGCCGAAATCGCTTTAGCTAAACGCACTACTGAATTGCCCTGCAAAGGCACAGAGCCATGACCTGCGACTCCGCTCGCCACCAGCTCAAGTCGATATGGGAGCTTTTCAACCGTCTGCACGCCGCCGTAAACAACCTCGCGATTAACGCGTGCAACGCTGCCACCTTCAGCTAAACAGAATTCGGCTTCAATCTTATCGAAATGATCATTCACCATAAATTCGATGCCGTATTCCGTCGCCCCCTCTTCCCCCGATTCGGCTAGGAAAATCACATCTCGCGATAACGGTACATTTTGACGTTTTAGTTCTAGCATAACCAGGAGTGCAGTCGCCAAATTATCTTTATCGTCGACCGCCCCACGACCATATACATAACCATCATCAACGGTTGCGCTGAACGGTGGGAATGTCCACTTCTCGGGATCCACATTCACCACGTCAGTATGCGCCATGATCAGAAGCGGCTCCTCACTCCCATCACCTTTAAGTCTAGCCACTACATTGGGACGCTCTGGATCCACCGAAAGCATTTCTACCGGAATACCCTCAGCCTCCAGTACATCTTGTAAATATTCTGCAGCCGGTAACTCGCGGCCCGGTGGATCACTGGTATCAAATTGCAATAATGCTCGAAAGTGACGCAGCAACTCCTCCTCTGCTGCCTCCCACTCAAGATCATAACCCTGCGCCAAAACGCCGGGGCTCAGCGAGACAATCAATATAGCTATCAGTTTTCGCATGGGATTCCCTCATATATTCTTGCGCTGGTGGGCGAGCAATGCCAAAAAATCAACTCCAGAATAGCATTTTTTGGACCTCAGACCTAAGTAAAGGTAGTTTTTTTGGTCAACCACATTGCCTAGCAGATCCCAAATAAGACCGCAGAGAATCCCTTTAAGCCTCACTAAATTGTTATAGTACCAACCCATAACCTTTGGAGTCGCTTTTAATAAGACTGGAGAAAAAAATGAATGATAAAACGATGAAGATACTACTTGGCATTATTGCTTTTAATCTAACTATAAAAACTGTTAAGGATGTCGAATTGTTTTCCACTGCTCATGCGCAAAATAGCGTACAGAAGGTCGTGATTTGCGATGAGGCAGGTGCGTCGTGTGCAGGAGTGACAGTTAACCCTCAATATGACAGCAACGGAAGCGTCTTGGGCGCAACGAGAGCACTTCGTGTTTCTGAGGACTCGAACGGAGTAAGCTTCTAGTCAACTCTTCTTTAGCCAGGAACCCTTCCTTGTTAGCCAATATCTATGTATCTTCTGGGAAGGAGTCTGCCTAATCAACCATGAAAAACTCCTAACAACAAGATAATCAATTAAGGAGCCTATCGATGATTCGATTGCGTATCGCAGCGCTGATTTACTTACTTTTCATATCTTTTGCTTTAAATGCTGGAGAACGAATCATTAGCAAAGCCGAGCTGACAGATCGTGTGTTGGGCTTCTGGAATGGTCAATTACTCGGTAACTATATCGGTTTCCCCTTTGAGAACCTCTACAGCGAAGAGGCCATCCCAATATTAGTTGAGCGCCTGTACACCGCTGACTACGACGGGGATATCCCACTCAAAATCAATGATACTGATCGTCGAGGTCACGTTCCGATCCTTGCACGTAGCCTTGGTGGAGCCTTCAGCGATGATGATACCGACATCGAATTCGTTACACTCCACGCAGTCGAAAAATATGGGCTGGATATTACTTATCCGGAGATAACCGAAACCTGGAAAACTCATATCAATGATTACATTTGGGTTGCCAACCGCGAAGCCCGCAACCTAATGGACCAAGGTTTTGTTGCGCCCGATACAGGCAGAAAAGAAAACAACATTCATTGGTTCCAAATAGATCCGCAACTGGTCAATGAAATCTGGAGTGCGTTCTACCCTGGAATGTTAGAACAAGCGACTGAGCGAGCGCTTTGGGGTGCGCGCATTACAAATGACGATTGGGGGACACACCCAACCATGGCCTATGCCGCCATGATCAGTGCCGCTTTCTTCGAAGATGACATCGAGAAACTGATTGAGTTCGCCGTGGACGCTGTACCGAACAACGGTCCCTTTGCCGAAGGTCTCAGGGATGTTATTCGGTGGCACAAGCAGCAAGAAGACTGGCGCATCACTCGCCAACTAATCCATGACAAATACTGGGCTTACAAGAATGGAGAGTTCGAAGCCCCAGTGAGCATAGTTTCCTCACTCAACAACGGTCTAACCGGCATCATGGCGTTACTCTATGGCGACGGTGACTATACAAAGACCGTAGGCATAGCAACTTCAGCGGGCTACGACAGCGATAATCAAGCGGCCACCCTTGGCGGCCTGATAGGTGCTATGAAGGGTATGACCGGGCTAAATGAAGATGTGGTTACTAGGATGAAGACCATGGACGCATGGTGGGAATGGGATGAACCATTTAACGATACTTACGTCAATATTTCACGAGACGAGATCTCACTACGTACGCCGATCACCGAAATTGCTGACCGTATTGTCGCCATCGCAGAACAAGCGATTAGAGACAATGGTGGACGTATGACTCGTAGAGACGGTCAGATCTATTACATTATCAACTCCGACATCTAAGGTGCAACGTTGCGTAGAAACTTAGATGGCCAAACATTAATTGAAAGAAAGTGTGTCATCTGGATAGGAAATTAAGGCAGTCAGTTAAACAAATATTAAAATCTCACTGACACACTGACTGTCTAACCGAACAAAGCTAATGAACGGCTTAGTAATTGCAGTAGGCTTCTCTTTATAAAAATTTTATAAGAATAAGGATGCGAAATGTTGAACATCAGACTTAGATTTAACTTACCCTTCTTTTTAAGACAGCTAGTCGCATTAGCACTGTTATTTATTTTGCAGGGTGCTTATGCTCAACAACCCCCACCACCATCTGGCGCCTACGATGCAGCCCCCTATTTGGGCGAAGTCCGAAATACTTATGTCTACGGCGACATTTGGGAGCGCCCTAACCTCTCAAAACGAGATCGAAGCATGATCACAGTTGCAGTTAATCAAGCTTTGTATGCAACTAACGAACTGCGGCTTCACATGGGTCGGGCTCTAGATAACGGTATCACCCAAGCCGAGATTTCAGAGATTATAGCTCACGTTCTTTGGTACTCAGGTTTTCCAACCGGAGTCAACGCTGCAAGGGTTGCAGCTGAGGTCTTTGCTACGCGTAACCTACCCGCCATTCCACCCGGTGCGTCACCACGCCAACCACCCGAAGAGCCTGAAATGGAGTTTCCGGGCGCCTATCCACAAACACCTTATCTACGTGACTTGCTTAACCAGATAGTCTATGCAGAAACTTGGAAAAGAAACGAACTATCTCCGAGGGACCGAAGTATGATTACGGTAGCAGTGGGCACTGCACTATACGCATCAAGTGAAGTTCGCTATCACGTAGGACGAGCCTTAGATAACAACGTAACCCAAGATGAGATTTCAGAAATAATCACACATGTTACCTTTTATTCAGGGTTTCCAACTGGAGTTAACGCTTCTCGAATAGCTGCCGAGGTCTTTGAAAGCAGAGGCCTTTCGCTTTCGTCCGGACGCTTCCCAGGAGCACCCTATCTTGAAGAGTTAATCGACGGGTTAGTCTATGGTGAAACTTGGACACGCGATCAGTTGTCTATGCGAGATCGCAGCCTGGCAACCATTGCTGTTACGTTAGCCGGCTACCAGTCGGACCAATTGCGAGTGCACCTGCGGCGAGGGCTGGATAACGGAGTAACTGCCCGTGAGATATCGGAACTAATTGCGCACGTCACACTCTACTCAGGGTTTCCGACCGGCGTTAACGCTTCTCGGATGTTTGCGGAGATCTTACGAGAGCGTGGCATACCTTTGCCTGACTAAATTACTTTAGTCATGCTATGTTATAGCTCTTAAATTAAGTAACTCGAAGGGAGAAAGATTGATGCTAAAAGTCCTAACTTTACTGATACCGATCTACCTAACAGGTTGCTCTGTTCAACAAGTGCAAGAGGAAAACCTGCGACGGTCAACGATATCGCTCTCCGAACAACTATTAAGCGAAAATGTGTCGGATAAAACGCAAGCAGAACCTATTAAAAACATGCGACTAGAAGACTATGCGAAATACCGTAACGCAAATTCCGCACAGAGAGAGAGTCGAGGAGTGCTTGTCGACAATTTTATACGAGGGCTTAGCATTGGTGGTTTTTAAAAAATAATTTAGTAATGGAATGCAAGTTTAATAAGCGGCCTAAAGGTAATCAAGGCGGCATTATGAGAACCGCCAAGAATTACATATTGAATCTTACTGAGGTAAAACTACGCGATCGATAACGTGAATAACGCCATTGTCGGTCTCAATGTCAGCAGCTACTACAGTTGCCCCGTCGACCGTTACTCCGTTAGTTGCATTTACGTCAAGCTCTGACCCTTGTACGCTTTCTACCATGGCCGTGGTTCCCGCTATGTCCGAAGACATAATTTTCCCTGCGACGACGTGATAGGTTAGAACTGAAATCAGCTGCTCCTTATTTTCCGGCTTCAAAAGATTTTCAACTGTTCCTTCGGGTAGTGCGGCAAACGCCTCATCAGTGGGTGCGAAAACAGTGAATGGGCCGTCACCCTTTAATGTAGTTACTAAATCGGCAGCTTCGACTGCTGCAACGAGTGTATTGAATTGACCAGCGGAAACAGCGGTATCTACAATATCAAGAGCATTACCATTGACGCTCAGAAAAGCAAATGGCAGTGCAGCAATAGTCTTCATAAAATTTTTCATATTAGGCATTAAGAAATCCTTAATTTATTTGAGTTATAAAAAGTTGGCAGGGTGGTTAACGCGAAAGATAAACACTTGGATCAAAGTAGTAATGAGAAAGTTGTAACTTATGCTCCAACGCTAAGTAATGCCGTCGTAAAAAGGCTGTCTAATTAAATAGAAGTATCAACCCTTCCCGCGCTTCCTTATTATCCGACATCTGCAGTATGTCCTGGGTATGAATATGCAGAACTTACTGAAAATTAGCGGGTTTTCTGGTTACTTCGAGTCAAGCAAGCAGCCAGGGTATTGGTGTATACAGGGCCTTTGCAAAAATCCGGTCATATAATAAAATTACGCTGAATACAGGGTACTTTTGCCCGTAATCGTTTAAATCATAGGGGTGGGAATTTATGAACAGAAACATTACCAAGATTATTACAGCGCTTCTGCTACTCGCGGGACCAATATCAGGCTACGCTGATGATGAAGATGATGTAATGGCTGTAATTTATGAATGGGCTGCATTGGAGCAAGATCTGGAAGCGCAAGCGTCTCTTGTGCGAGATGATCGCGTGCAGATAGGTGGAGGCGTTCGGCAAACAGACCAGAGTCAAAATTTAGCAGTCCAGCTTATGAATTATAAGTCAATGGTAGAGTCAATGGGCGGCGAACCTGAAATGATCGTTCGCATTGAATCACCATTAGTTCGTGTGTATGGAGATGTCGCGGTAGCGAGCTTTGTTCGCTTATTCAATCTGGCACCTCCAGGCGAGAGAGCACAGCAAGTCGGCACGGCTTGGTTCTCTATGGTTTTAGTCAAAGAAGATAATGCTTGGAAGATTGCTCATCATCACGTATCCAGGCACGGAGTTTAACCACAATTAATTCTTGCTGTTGCTGCTGAAGCCAGTGTCAGTTCCTCAAAAATCCCGAGAGTATGAAGTCATTTTAAAGATTTTTTGAGCTGAATGAAGAACTCCAGAACCATTAGCAGGCGTCTAATATGCTTTTCCTAATACTCGCTGCAATTTTAGCAGCCTTGGTGTACTTACCTTCTGTCTGGGTTCGGCACGTTATGTCTAAGAATGGGAAAGAATTAAATGACCTTCCCGGAACCGGAGGCGAGCTTGCCGAGCATTTGATTAAGCGTTTTGAGCTCGGCGCAATAAAAGTAGAGGAAACCGAACCTTTTCGAGATCACTTCGATCCTCAGAAACAAGCCGTACGACTTAGCCCCGATAATTTTAATGGGAAATCTTTAACGGCGATTGCTGTTGCTGCACACGAGGTAGGACATGCTATTCAATTTCATCGAAAAGAAAAAATATTTGAGTTACGAAAAAATTACTTGCCGATCGCACATGTTTTGAATCGGGCTGGTATCGCAATAATGTGGTCCTTTCCAGTATTGGGTTTAGTTCTGAGGTCTCCCTCCGCGATGGGCATAGCCGTTGGCTGTAGTTTGTTGCTGCAACTGATTGGGGCTTTAGCCTATTTGATAATTTTACCAGAAGAGTGGGATGCGAGTTTTAATAAGGCTCTCCCTATACTGATGGAGGGCGAGTACGTTGCCGAAGATAAACTCCCTAACATACGTAATGTTCTCAAAGCGGCGGCAATCACTTATTTTGCTTCCGCACTTGCTAATGTGTTAAGTATCGGTCGCTGGTTATTACTTTTGCGACGATAACCATCGCACTTCCTTGTTAGCCGATATCTATAGTATCTTTTGGGTATGAATATGATATTGCTAAAACACAGGTAACCTATGTCATTTACACGAAGAAAATTTATGCAAAACGGTGTTATAGCTGGACTCGGCACTACTATGCTTTCTATGAAAGGTCATGGAGCTAGTAACGAAGTTTACCCGGCACCCATGATGCCTGCGCCAAACTTTGTCGAGACTAACGGCATTAACATGGCAGTGTACGAAAAAGGCACAGGCCCCGCCGTAGTTTTTTGTCACGGATGGCCAGAACTCGCTTTTAGTTGGCGCGACCAAATCGATGCTGTTGCGGATGCTGGCTACCATGCTATTGCTCCCGACCAACGCGGATTCGGTCTAACGGGCGGCCCTGAAGACCCAATGCAATATGATCTTGGCATATTCTGTGATGATCTAGTCGGCATGATGGATGCCAAAGGTATCGAAAAAGCCGTTTTCTGCGGCCATGATTGGGGTGGCGCTGTAGTTTGGGCTATGCCTATGCTGCACCCGGATCGTTGTCTTGGCGTAATTGGGTTAAATACCGCAGCAAGCAGGCCATCTGGTCTTCCGCCAGTGGAGGGCAGCGAGCCTTCATTGATCGTGATGAGCCCGCGGTACTATTTTGCAACGTTTCAGCAACCTGGCTATGCCGAATCAATTCTAGAAACCAATGTACGCAAAGTTTTTGATTTTATGCTCTCACGTGGAGGAATTTGGGACACTGAAGCTTTTGCTCGATTGCCGGAAGACTCTGACGAACGACGCATGGACTTGCTAGCAATGTTGCAACGAGACAATCCGCCAGGAGAACCATTTATGTCTGAGGATGTCATGGAATATTTCACGGACACGTACACAGTAACTGGATTCACCAAAGGCCTGAATTGGTATCGGGCTGCTAGGCGAATTGGCAGCGTAATGGCTAATGCTGAACCCCGAATTGAAGTACCGAGCTTATACATTGGCGCAGAGAATGATGTAATCTTACCACCCTCTAGCGCTGACGGAATGGAAGATTTCATTAGCGACCTGGAGAAGCACACGGTTTTGGATAGCGGTCACTGGACCCAACAAGAGCAACCTGAAGAAGTCAATCGAGTCATCGTAGAGTGGTTAAATCGCAAGATTGCCTAACCGATTTACGAAAGGGAGGACTCTACCAAGAATTCGTTGATTTAGTTGAATCTTCTCCTGATGAATGTGCCGACTAAAGATTAAATTTTTTAACAACAATTACCCTAATGGATCGAAGTATGGCCTATAGAACACTGATGTTTATTAAATATTATCGCTTCGTAATATCAATGTGCCTCTTTTTGGTGAGCTTATTACCTACTTTATCTGCTGCGCAAGAATTAAACGAGATTGGTAAGCTAAAAATTACAGAGGTTTTAGAGAACGGTTTAGAAGAATTCAAGATCCCTGGCTTCGTAGCCCTCGTGACTAATTCCGAGAGAAATATTTACTCAGAAGCATTCGGCTTGGCTAACGTTTCCAGAGGTGAGCCCATGCAAGTAAATAGCATCTTTCAAATTGCTTCTATGACAAAGCCCATAACTTCCGCGGGATTAATGATTTTAGTGCAACAAGGCCTGGTGGAATTGGACGACAACATATCAGACCATATTAATGATCTTCCAACATTTGAAATTTTTGATCAGGTTAATTTGGAAAGTGGAACTTTTTCGACAAAAATTGCTAAAAATCCGATCACTATTAGGCAACTTTTTACCCATACTTCTGGGCTGGCATATAATTTTAACAGCTTTGAACTAGCCGCCATTAATCAACCACTCTTTAATTCAGAAAGATATCTTCTTCAGCATGAGCCGGGAGAGAAATGGACTTATGGCCCATCAACAAATCTTTTAGGGGAAGTAATCGAAGAGCGCTCGGGACTGGGATTATTTGAATATATGCAAGAGAAACTTTTTATTCCGCTGTCTATGGAGGAAACTTTCTTTGAAGTGCCTGACAGCAAACTAACCCGAGTCGTTACACGCCACGCTAAAGTAGGAGTTGATTTTAATGAACTTCCGCAGCCTTCTAGAGTAGCTTCTCCGGAGCTAGGACATGGTGGTCTTAGTTCTACAGCTTCAGATTATGCTAAATTTATGAGGTTATTTCTTCGAGGAGGAATCACTGATTCAGGAATCCGCATCTTTGATCCTAGTACAATCAATTTAATTTCACAAAATCATATTGGTGAGCTAAGAGCTGAATTACAACCTGCCTCAAGACCAGATTTTGCAAAACCATTCCCTCAAAGACCGGGAATTGACACGTGGGGACTTGGTTTTCAATTAAGAGGTTCTTCGGAGTTAAATGAAAGATCTATTGGATCCATGTCCTGGGCTGGCATCTTCAATACTGAGTTTTGGATTGATCTAGAGAAAAACATCGCGGCTGTACTAATGATGCAATACCTGCCATTCGATGATGAGGCTCACATAGAAGTTCTTAAGAGGTTTGAAGAAGCAATTTATACCAACTTGGATAGTGGTGAGCGTTAAATCAGTCTTAAGTGGTCAAATAGCTACAGACTGGGAAAGTATGAATCCACAACAAAAAGCTCTTAGGGAGATAAGACAAAACTACCTATGGCAAGTTTTAGAGAACAACTTTTCTCAAAACGAAATGGGTTTGTTGACGCCTGAGCTATGGGAGCAAGTAGAAAGTTACAACAAAGCGCGATGGTCAGAATGCCATCTTCGACATACGTATAACAGAGCAGTGAGATACTCACCGTTTACGGAATACCTTGAGACTCTTCCTGACCCTTGTGCATAGACTATAAGAGCACTCCTAACTTTCCTTTATAGCCTCCCACTTTGGCCGATATTCATTCGTGGATTAAAAACATTTGGATTTAAAAACAACGAGAAGCGCGGATCGATCAGATTTTTCAGGTAAAAATCTGATACAGTGCCCGTCTTTTTGCTCAGACGATGGCATGCCAACAAAAATGAAGTTTTACATTACGTACACCCTCTCGATTAGCTGGTTTGCTGTCGCTTCTACCGTTTTTGCCCAACAGAGCTCAGAGAGTGCTTCCGTCCAGAAAAATCGGCAGGCCGCAGCTGCATTAACAAATGGTGCTCCAGTCGGCGGCACTCGCGCCGTGGACCCGGGTGCGGCCGACTCTACCGTTGTATACGAAGCCGAGTTTTTTGATCAGTACAACCCTATCACAGCTAGCGACATGCTTGACCGAATACCTGGAGTTGACGTTTTTGGAGGCAATCGGGGTGGTGGTGGCGGCCGCGGTCTTGGCACCGGAGGTAACCTTTTGATTAACGGCCAGCGAATCGCGGGTAAGGACAATTCAGCACGCGACCAACTAGATCGAATAACTGCGGCGGAAGTGGAACGCATTGAGATCATTCGTGACACCTCTGGCGAGCTAAACGTGCGTGGCGCCAGCGAGGTAATCAACATCATTTTGATTGGAGTGCCTTCCCGATCCAGTACTCAACTAGAATTAGTGCAACGATTAAACCATGACGATACTTATGAAGTCGGCGGCAGTGTGGGCTGGTCAACACAGATTGGTAATTTCCAGGCCCTACTCAATGTGGAGACACGACCTAACTATGAGTATCGTGAAAGCCGCGAAGTCAGGATGACTCCAGAAGGCGAACTGCTAGGCACCCTTTTTGAAGAAAATATTCGCGACCAAGATGAGCAAAGCATCAGCACAAACATGAGTTATGGATTCGGCGCCCATCGCATGCAACTAAATGCGCAATTTAGCGAGGGAGACTTCCCCGGACCTGTACGTCGCGATTTTGAAGATTTCATTAATGGTGTCGCGGTTAAAAGTATTCAACGAGAAGAGATAGAAAATGAAGAAAGCAATTGGGAGCTAGGTGGCGATTATGAATACAGCTTCGCTAATGGATCCAGACTGGCGCTTCTTTTTGTTGCCAATGATGAAATTCGAAATTCAGTAAGGGAAAGATTTCTGGCTGACCCGGCGAGCGATCCACTAAACAAAAACTTGTACATAGACTCCCAACGCCAAACCAAAGAATTCATTGTCCAAACCAACTACAATTTTTCCCTCACCGAGGGTCAGTCACTTCGAATAGGGTTTGAGAGGGCAATCAATGAATTAAATTCTGCACTCTCTATCGCGAGTCCATTCGGCACCGAACCTGCCTCAGAAAAATACGGCGGCTTATCCCTGATGCCTTCAAGTTCCAACGCAGGAACGCAAGTAAAGGAAGAGCGTTACGAAGGCTTCGCCTTTCATAATTGGACTATCAATGATAAGAGCTCCCTTGAAACTAGTCTCGTTTATGAAAACTCGGAGATTTCTCAGGCTGGGGAGGTGAGCAAGACAAGAGACTTCCAGTTCTGGCGCCCTTCCGTAGACTATCGCTATAACTTTGCGGATAACTTCCGTTTCCGCGGCACTATAAGGCGCAATGTTTCTCAACTCAGTTTCTCTGCCTTCGCAGCCACTGCAAACAACGACGATCGGGACATTAACGGCTTTGCCGGTAACCCAGAGCTAGAACCGGAGACTAGCTGGGCTTATAACGGCGAACTTGAATACAGACTGCCTAATGATGCCGGTGTTTTGGCAACCGGTTTGTTCTACTCCGATATAGATAACAGAATTGGAAAAATCATTGCGACTGTCGACCCAAAACAACCGCAATCAGCGACAGGAAATGTAGGTCCTTCGAAGCGATTGGGCTGGTTCACTCGTGCAAGTGTCCGTTTGAATCGGTTCAACCTGCCGAATGCTATTTTCTCAGGCCGAGTGGGGTTGTTTGACTCTGAGATTCTCAATCCATTCATCAACGAAAAGGTACGCGATGGCAGCCGCGGGTTTGGTAATGTCGGTTTCCGCCAAGACATCACTTCAATGAATCTTAGCTATGGAATTGACTATAATCACTCCTTTTGGGGCGGCTACTACGATATAGATATATTCACCCGCACTCGCAATGATAGGCGACGCACACTGGATATATTTGTGCAGAAAATCTGGTTCGATGACTGGGTATTCCGCCTTGAATCCGATAACACCTTGGGAGCTTCAAGGTGCCGCTATCGAGAGCGCTACAAAGGCACGACCATGGAAGGGAATATTGAGCTGATACAGGATTCCTGCAGCAGCCGATACCATCGGCTCATTTTAAGCATTCAGACCACTTTCTAAAATTAACCTACACTCATACCTTATTCTTCAGTAGCCCTTGATGACTGAACGTGATTAAACTGCCGTATTTGCACTCTGGTCCCAAAGCATTACTTCAATTATACTCAACCGCCGAATAACAACAGAAGCAAGAACCAGGGGCAAGCAATGAGGAATCTATTTATTCTTCTTTTAGGCACAATTTTATTATTGGCTTGCTCACCGGAAACCAGTGAAGAGAACGCCACTCCGCTAGGAGACTGGCGTCACCATGGAGGCAATCATCGCTCAGAAAAATACTCTCCATTGGATCAGGTTAATGGCAGTAATTTCGGGCTGTTGGAAGTGGCCTGGCGTTACCGCAGTCCCGATTTAGAATTACCAGAAGAATTGGCCTATCCCACTGGAGACTATCGTGCAATGCCCTTAGTTATCAATGGGGTCATGTATGTTAATAGCAACCACGGTTTGATTTCTGCACTTGATCCCGTAACTGGTGAAGAGCATTGGGTATTCGATCCCAAAAGTTATGAATATGGCCCGCCGCTATTTTCCCCACTGCAAACCAGAGGTATCGAATACTGGACTGATGGAAATATCGAACGTTTGTTTATAGCAACGTCGGGGAAGCAACTAGTTTCCGTTGATATTGAAACTGGTCAACCTGATCCTAATTTTGGTGATGATGGTTATGTCGATCTACGAGAAAACTTCGGCAGGTTTGAGTTTGAAATGAACAACATTACTCACGGTGCGCCGCCAATTGCAGTTGGGTCAACCGTGGTAGTTGGGTCAAAAATTTATGACTACCCCATGTATAACAGAAGTCCGCCAGGACATGTCCGTGCGTATGATGCCTACACCGGTCAATTCAAGTGGCGTTTCAATACTATTCCTCAGGCAGGAGAGTTCGGTAATGAAACCTGGGAGAACGATTCTTGGCGTGTTGCAGGAAATACCAATGTTTGGACATATATGTCTGCTGATGAAGAAGCAGGAATTGTATACTTGCCGACCTCCACGCCTACTAATGACTACTGGGGAGGGTTTCGCTTAGGTGAAAACTTATTTGCAGAATCAATAGTAGCTCTCGATGTAGAAACTGGGGAAAGAATCTGGCATTTCCAAACGGTGCATCATGGTCTTTGGGATTATGATGTGGCTTCAGCCCCTAATTTGGTCGATATTGTTGTTGATGGAAAGCCCATCAGAGCAGTGGCGCAGGTATCAAAGACTGGCTTTACTTATGTTTTTGATCGTGTAAGTGGTGAACCAGTTTGGCCGATTGAAGAGAGGCCAGTACCACCCAGTGACGTGCCAGGCGAGCGAGCTCATCCAACCCAGCCCTTTCCAACTAAGCCAGCACCATTTGATCGGCAAGGAATCAGCGAAGATGATTTGATTGATTTCACGCCGGAAATAGCTGCGGCAGCGAGGGAACTTGCTGAAGAGTTTGTACTTGGCCCAATTTTCACCCCGCCAATAGTACGCGGCAGCAATGGTAAGCGTTCGACCTTTGTTGTACCTGGTGCGGGGGGAGGTGCTGGCTATCCAGGCGCTACTGTTGATCCAGAAACTGGCATCATATACATACCATCGCTAACGCGACCAATGGGTATGTCTTTGATACCTCCGCCTGATGACACTTCCGAGTGGCCTTATCTCATTACATTGGATCGGCAAGTAGGGCCGTTTGGCTTGCCGCTATTAAAACCACCTTACCGACGCATAACCGCTATAGATTTAAACACTGGTGAACATGTTTGGCAGATTCCTTTTGGTAAAGGCCCCGCTAACCATCCAATGTTAGAGCACCTGGATCTTCCGCCATTAGGAACCGCCTCCAGCGATGTGCTACACGAAGGAGGTGTATTAATCACGAAAACCCTGCTTATATCCTATCTCGCTCAAAAGGACGAAATTGATCCTGAGGCCCACGGTTCAATTCTCGTAGCCCATGACAAGATGACGGGCGAGCTACTCGGCGAAGTGTTAGTTGATCAGCGCTTGCATGGTCCGCCAATGAGTTATCAGGTTGGTGATAAGCAGTACATTGCCGTCGCCGGAGGAGGTCGAGATGACGACAATGAGTTATTGGTGTTCGCTCTACCTGATTGAGTTTTCGCAGGACGATGCCATCCAGTGTGCCTCCATATTTTTTGAAACGCCATTCTTAAAAAACCGTTATAGCTTAAATACTGATCACTTAAAAAGGAAGGAAAATGCAAAATTCTGTAAATCAAATCCAAGTTTTCTATGAACTAAATGTCTTACCTGGTAAAGCTGACGAACTCAAAGAAATTGCTTCAAAGATGGTAAGTATGAATGCTACAGAAGAGCCAGGAACTTTGGTATATAACGTCTACTTAAACGACGATGAAACTCTTTTTACATACCTGGAAACGTATAACGATACTGAAACCGGCCTTTTTCATGCTAAACGATTTGCTGAAGGTGAGTACGTCGGTCAAATACTTGAAAGGACCGATGGTGGTCGACTTTGTTTCTATGGAGCAGTGTCAGATGAATTTAAACAATGGGCTGCGGATAATGGATTTGAACCTGAATATTTCAATTTAGTTGATGGGTATGTTAGATAATATCTTCTGGGTATAAATATGAAAAAACAGTTAATCCGAACGTTTCTGTTATTCGCTCTGTTTCTGCCAGGAGTCTCTTTTGCTGACGGCGAGCATCAAGTTTTTGAGCTTGGAAACTTTCAGCTGGAGAGTGGCGAGATTTTACCATCCGCCTTTCTATCATACGTGACTCATGGGAGCTTGAATGAAGAAAAAGACAATCTTGTATTAGTCCCATCAGCATACCTTGGTGACCATCATGGTTTTGATTTTCTAATCGAGGAAGATAAAGCTCTTTCACCGGATAGATACTTTATCGTGGCCACCGATATGTTCCAGAATGGTTACTCAAGCTCACCGAGCAACACACCTAGACCCTTTAACGGGCCAAATTTTCCGACAATAGAAATCCGAGATAACGTAACCGCTCAGTATCGGCTTCTGACAGAAATATTTGGAGTCAGCGAAGCTGCCGCAATAGTTGGGTTTTCGATGGGAGCTCAGCAAGCTTTCCAATGGGCAGTAAGTCATCCAAATTTTATCAGAAAAACCGTAGGAATTTGTGGCTCTGCTATTGAGCATCCGCACGGTCGTGTTCGGCTTGAAGGTTTCAAGAGCGCGATCATGAGTGATGCAGCGTATATGGGCGGAACATATATCGAGCCTCCAACTATTGGCTTAGAGGCAGGTGGAACTCATTGGGCCGCCTGGGGCACTTCCCAAGAATGGTTCCGATTAGGCTTATACAGGGATATGGGGCTGGACAGTCCAGAGGGCTTTATCGAATTTTTTCAAACTTTTGTAAAGTCTTGGGATGCAAATAATCTGATTGCTCTAGCGGCCACTTGGCAGCGAAATGATATCGGCAAAACTGATGGCTTTAATGGTGATAGTGAAGCAGCGCTCGCTTCTATCAAGTCTGATGTTTTATATATGGCTTGTGAGACAGATCAATATTTTCATATAGAAGCTCTCAAATGGGAGGCTGAACGAATACCTGGTGCTAAGTTTGTCGTTATGCCTTCACTATGGGGTCACATGGCTGGAGGCGGAAGGTCGGCAGACGATGCGAAGTTTATTAATGATCAAGTTACAGATTTCCTTGACGCGAACAACTAATTCTCATCAAAGGCGATTGGAATATAAATCTCACTTACAAACGCTTCTGGGCTTGGATATGAAAAAACTACTCACAGCAATAACGCTACTCTGCTTTTCTTTTGCTGCTAATCCAGACATTTTAAGAGATAAATTATGAAAATAGATAAGAAGTTATT
>Ga0209036_1000500_pt1 | contig 17270 bp, 14 predicted proteins | sample MarorgKNORR_S2LV_3_FD_188222 | JGI IMG/M metagenome (GOLD analysis project Ga0209036, IMG submission 188222) | Marine microbial communities from the Southern Atlantic Ocean, analyzing organic carbon cycling - DCM_A/KNORR_S2/LV (SPAdes) (version 2) | ecosystem: Environmental > Aquatic > Marine >... | reverse complement strand
ATACGAAGTCCCTCCCTCCGGAAGTTTCCGCCCAATTAGCTGTATAAACACCTGGCGCACCGTTTAAAGCGTCGATAGTAATGCCACTGTCATCAGCCAACGACGGTAAATTACTAAGTTTTGCTGCAGAATGAGCCTTGATACGTGCGTTACCAACGAAAGTATTATCGGTTTCATCAGGCTCTATAAGATTGAGTTCGTTCGCACCTTTAATTCTTATTTTAAATGGTTCAAACAAATGCCTGATTTCTTCAAGTTTACCCTGATTGTGAGTAGCTATTACTAGCTCTGGGCCAGTAAATTTGCGTGTCATGCAGTAGCCTTTTCCTGTGCTATTATTAATTCACCAATTCCTTTAATGGCCAAATCCATTAGTTCATTTAATTGGTTTCTAGAATAGGTAGACCCTTCGGCACTGATCTGTGTTTCTATCATACTTCCCGAACCCATCATGATAAAGTTGCCATCTACTCCTGCTTCACTGTCTTCAGCATAATCTAAATCTAGAACAGGTTGCCCAGCGTAAATCCCGCAGCTGATAGCCGCTATCGGTGATATTAAGGGGTCGGTAGTTATTATTCCTTCCTTCAAAAGTTTATTAACTGCTAACTTAAGAGCAACCCACCCACCACTTATTGATGCACAGCGGGTCCCTCCATCTGCTTGAATTACATCACAATCAACTGTTATCTGCCTTTCACCTAAAGCGACCCTATCGACACCTGCTCGAAGGGAACGTCCAATAAGCCTCTGAATTTCAACGGTTCTTCCCCCTTGCTTTCCAGACGCTGCTTCACGGCGCATCCTACTACCAGTTGATCTTGGTAACATGCCATATTCCGCGGTAACCCAACCCAAGCCCGACCCTTTTACAAAAGGAGGTACTCTATCTTCTACTGTTGCCGTACACAGAACGTGCGTATCGCCAATCTTAATCAGGCAAGAGCCTTCAGCATGTTTTGTAACATTTGTTTCGATTAAAATAGACCGACTTTCGTCAAGGTTTCTTCCAGATGGGCGCATCACATTTCCTTTTTTAAAATGCCATACATTTGCTTTAAGGTATTTTGCAACCCCGATTGACCTTTTCCCTATCGTTACTTTAATTAGTTAGTAAGGAATATATATGACTAAATTGAATAATATCTTAACTGAAATGAATGATCGCTCAAGAGAGGTTTTCCAGCGCGTTGTTGAGGGATACTTGCAGAGTGGCGAGCCTGTAGGCTCAAGAACTTTAACACGCAGCTTAAGCGAAAATTTGAGTGCGGCCACTGTTAGAAACGTTATGCAAGACTTGGAATATCTTGGTTTACTGGATAGCCCACATGTGAGCTCGGGTAGAATACCCACTCAAATGGGCTTAAGGATGTTTGTGGATGGGCTTCTTGAGGTAGATGGATTAGCGATTACTGATAGAGAAAAGCTTGACGGCACCATCAATGAAAACCCTAAAGATATCTCTGCAACCTTGGATAAAATTGGTTCGGCACTTTCTGGTATAACACAGGGGGCTTCCCTCGTTTTAAGTCCTAAGCAGGAATCTGAAATAGAACACGTAGAGTTTGTATCATTAGCGCACGATCGAGCACTTGTTGTTCTAGTCTTTTCAAATGGTCATGTAGAGAATAGACTTTTCCAGCCTCCACTAGGTCAAACCCCTAGTTCTTTAAAAGAAGCAGCAAATTTTTTAAACTCTATAATGCAAGGTCGGACGTTATCACAAGCTAAGGAAATTATTCAAAAAGAGATCTCCATCAGAAGGCAAGAGTTGGATAGCTTGGCAGCGGAACTTGTTGAAAATGGAATTGTATTTTGGGAGGCAAAGGGCGAGCGGCAAGAAAGATTAATAGTTAGAGGTAGAGCGAATCTCTTGGAAAACGAAGCAGAAGAAGAGGAGCTTGAGCGTATCCGGCTCCTATTTAATGACTTAGAGAGAAAGCAAGACATAGCAGAATTTCTCGATCTAACCGAACAAAGTGATGGTGTTCGTATCTTTATAGGCTCAGAAAATAAACTTTTTTCACTTTCGGGTTCATCTTTAGTTTTTTCTCCCTATATGAATTCTGATAAAAAGGTTATCGGTGCAGTTGGTGTGATTGGGCCAACTAGGTTAAACTATGGCCGCATCGTGCCGATTGTGGATTATACGGCGCAGCTGGTCGGAAAATTAATTACCGATCGTAATTAGAGGTAAAATATGGCAGAGCAAAAAGAAGAAGAATTTTTAGATGATATTGATGATGCTGCTTCAGAAGAAGCAGAAGTAGAAATGATCGATATTAACGAAGAAGCAGATCGGTTAGATGAATTAGAGCTCATTAAGAATGAGAGAGATGAATTTAGGGATCGTTTTGTTCGCGCCCTAGCAGATGCAGAAAATGCAAGAAAACGCGCTGATAAAGACCGTCGTGAAGCTGAAAATTATGGTGGCTCAAAGTTAGCAAGAGATTTGCTTCCGGTATATGACAATCTAAAGAGAGCAGTCGATGCTGTTACAGATGAGCAGCGGTCAGCTGCATCGGGTTTAATAGAGGGGGTTGAATTAACAATGCGGGAACTACTTAGTGTTTTCACGAAGCATGGCATCACCTTGATATCCCCAGACGTTGGCGATAAATTCGACCCAAAACTTCATGAGGCAATGTTTGAGGCGCCTCTGCCCGAAACAAAAGCTGGTGATATTATCCAAGTATCTGCAGAAGGCTTTATGCTCCATGACAGACTTTTAAGGCCTGCTAAGGTTGGGGTATCCTCATCTACAGACGGCTAAAAAATATCTCTATAAGATTAATTTTTATTAGAAATCTCTTTTAATTTGTATAATAACTGCAACGCTTCATTAGGCGATATCTGATCTGGGTAAATGCTTTCTATTTTTTCTGATAATTCGCTATTTCTATTCAATTGATTACTGGTTTTGTCTGTCAGGTTTTGGGAAAACAAAGGCAAATCCTCCCCAAGGAGCTTTGTTCCAGGACCCTTCTCTATATCTTTTGTTTCAAGCTCATTTAGGATGATTTTTGCTCTTTCTAAAACCACTGCTGGTAGACCGGCTAGTTTTGCAACCTGAATGCCATAAGACCGATCAGCCGCTCCTTTACGTACTTCATGCAAAAAAATAACCTCATTGTTCCACTCTTTTACTGAAACTGTAGCATTTTCGACCCTCTTTAATTTGTCCGCAAGGGTTGTCATTTCATGATAATGTGTAGCAAAAAGAGATCTAGACTTATTAACTTCATGGAGATGTTCCAAAGTTGACCACGCAATTGCTAATCCATCATATGTTGCAGTACCCCGGCCAACCTCGTCTAAAATCACTAATGCTCGATCGTCTGCTTGGTTTAAGATTGCAGCAGTCTCAACCATTTCAACCATGAATGTTGAACGGCCTCTAGCAAGGTCATCAGATGCCCCAACCCTGCTAAATAACTGACTTACGATACCAATATGGGCACTTTTAGCAGGAACAAATGATCCCATTTGTGCCAAAATGCTTATTAAAGCATTCTGCCGAAGAAAGGTTGATTTACCTGCCATATTAGGCCCAGTAACCAACCAAATAGACCCATTATTTAACTTACAATCATTCGGGATGAAACCGTTCCCGTTATTTTCTAGAGCTTTCTCAACTACTGCATGTCGCCCACTTTGTATTTCAAAGGCTTTTGAGTTGTCTACAGTTGGCTTGCACCATTCTTCTTGACGCGCCAACCTTGCCAAACTGTTAGTAAGATCGAGTTCCGCTAAAGCCTGAGCGGCGGTAGATATTTGCTCAAAATTATGGATTATTAATTGGCTTAATTCGTTAAAAACACTTTTTTCTATTTCAAGAGCTCTCGCATTTGCATTTATGATTTTGGTTTCTGTTTCTGACAGATCTATTGTTGTAAAACGCATTTGATTAGCGGTGGTTTGCCGGTGAACTAAATTATCAGATAGTGCGCTGCTCTGAAGCTTTTCTGCGTTTTTAACAGTAGTTTCTATGAAGTAACCAAGAACATTGTTAAACTTAATTTTCAGAGATTGAATGTTAGTTAGCTCTATTAAATCTCTCTGCATTTCAGCAATTATTTTGGCGCCATCCTTTTTCAGTTTTCTGGTTTCATCTAGATCTGAGTTGAATTTTTCTGCAACAAAGCCGCCATCACGGACCAATAGTGGTGGTTCGGGGACTATTGCCTTTTCAAGTGTTAAGGTGATTTCTTGATGACCTGTAAGTTTGGCGATTGATCTTCTTATTTCACTTGGTAGGTCTTGGTTTAGAAATTTCTGAGCTATTTCTTTTCCTTGAGTCAAGCCCTTACAAATATTTGCCAAGTCCCTAGGACCTGCTCGATCTAGTGATACCCTTGAGAGGGCACGCTCAAGATCAGGAACACTTTTTAGAAACCCCATAAGGTCATCGCTAAGATCAATATTTTCGTGGAAAAACTCAAGCGACTTATGTCTATTTTCAATTAAACTTATATCCATACTTGGAGATGATATACGCCGTTCTAAAAGTCTTCCGCCCGCAGCTGTTACCGTGCGATCAATAGTTCCAAGAAGAGACCCATGTTTTGTTCCTGTATTAATCGATTTTGTTAATTCGAGATTTCGTCTTGTTGCAGTGTCTATCCGCATATTGTTTTCTTTTAATTCAATTACGGGTGGTCTTAAAATTGGCAACTTACCCTTCTGAGTAGCGTCCAAGTATTCAGCTATTGCGCCCAGTGCTGAAACTTGCGCTCGGCTAAAGTTTCCAAAGGCTTCCAAAGAAGCAACTGAGAAGAGCGTTTTTAATCTTTCTTCCCCAGAAGCACTATCAAATGTAGATTTGCCACGTTGAGTTACTATTGCGCCGCTTTCTTCTATAGCATCAAAAACATCATAACTTGTATTATCGACTACCAGGACTTCAGAAGGTGTTAATCGTGCTAATTCTGTAAGAAAATCTTCCACCTTATTTAAAGACAAAACATTCATCAAGCCCGTGGAAATATCCACCCAGGCAAGGCTGTGCTCGTCTCTTACCACTGAATATGCGGCTAAAAAATTATGGGACCTTGCTTCTAAAAGGCTATCTTCTGTTAATGTACCTGGGGTTACTAATCGCACCACATCGCGTTTGACTACTGATTTTGAGCCTCTTTTTTTTGCTTCTAAAGGGCTCTCTAATTGCTCACATACCGCTACTTTATGACCTGATTTAATCAACGTTAGTAAGTAGCTTTCAGAGGAGTGATGAGGCACTCCGCACATTGGAATATCAATTTCGTTGAGCTTGCCCCTTTTTGTGAGGGCTATATCTAAAACGTTGGATGCCGTTACAGCGTCATCAAAAAATAATTCGTAAAAATCGCCCATCCTGTAGAATAGCAGTGAATCAGGATACTGACCTTTAATCTCCAGATACTGAGCCATCATAGGTGTCACGAATATCTCCTTACCGTTCATTAGCCCCTAAGCTTATTAGATTATTCGAGAAAACTAAACATAAAACAAATTATTGTAGCTCCAGAAGCATGGTAGTACAGTTACGTTACACCTCAGGATTTTACTAATGAAAAATACAAAGTTTACTAGAGACGAAGCGCTCGCGTTTCATATGGAACCAGTGCCTGGAAAATGGGAAGTTAATGCAACAGTTCCTATGGCAACTCAGCGAGACTTATCGCTTGCATATTCCCCGGGGGTTGCCGTGCCTTGTTTGGAAATTTCTGAAAATCCAGAGTTAGCGTATGATTATACAAACAAGGGAAACTTGGTGGCAGTAATATCAAATGGGACAGCGGTTTTAGGATTAGGAAACCTTGGAGCGCTTGGAAGCAAACCGGTCATGGAGGGAAAATCAGTTCTTTTTAAAAGGTTCGCAGATGTTAATTCAATTGATATTGAATTAGACACAGAGGATCCTGAGGAATTTTGCCGAGCAGTAAAATTGATGGGGCCGACCTTTGGAGGCATCAATCTAGAAGATATAAGGGCGCCAGAGTGCTTTATAATTGAGCAGCGTCTAAAAGAAGAAATGGATATACCTGTTTTTCACGACGATCAGCATGGAACAGCAGTAATTTGTGCGGCTGGATTAATAAATGCCTTGTATCTATCGGAAAAGAAGATTGAAAACGTGAAGATTGTTTTGAATGGTGCAGGTGCGGCCGGTATAGCTTGTATCGAGCTTCTAAAGTTTATGGGGGCTCGTCATGAAAACTGCATAGTTTGTGACACAAAAGGGGTAATTTTTCAGGGTCGTACTAAAGGTATGAACCAGTGGAAGTCAGCCCATGCAGCAAAGACAAAAGCAAGGACACTAGCGGAGGCCTTAGATGGGGCAGATGTGTTTATTGGTGTTTCTGTAAAGGGAGCAGTTACTCAAGAAATGCTTAAAACCATGGCAAAAGACCCAGTAATATTTGCGATGGCTAATCCTGATCCTGAAATAACTCCGGAAGAAGCACATGAGGTTCGCATTGATGCAATTGTGGCTACTGGGAGAAGTGATTATCCCAATCAAGTTAACAACGTGTTGGGATTTCCATATTTGTTCAGAGGAGCTTTAGACATCCATGCCAGAGCAATTAATGAAGAGATGAAAATAGCATGTGCTACTGCTCTTGCAGAACTAGCCCGCGAAGATGTCCCCGATGAGGTCGCGGTGGCTTATGGGCGGGAACTAAAATTTGGCAGGGACTATATTATACCTACACCTTTCGATCCCCGTTTAATTTTTCGAGTTCCGCCGGCTGTTGCTAAAGCAGGAATGCATACAGGAGCTGCTAGGCGCCCAATAATAGACCTCCCCAATTATGAACTATCGCTCAAGTCCAGAATGGACCCAACTGCTTCTATCTTACAGGGTCTGCACGTGAGGGCGAGATCAAACCAAGCTACCATGATTTTTGCAGAGGGTGATGATCCAAGAGTCCTTAAAGCCGCGGTAACTTATCAACGCAGCGGTCTCGGTAAGTCTCTCGTAATTGGACGAGATGACGATGTTCGCTCTAAGCTTGATGAATTAGGCTTAGTTGACGCGATTAAAGAACTGGAGGTTGTAAATGCAGCAAAAACTGAGCACCTGGATACCTATAAGGACTTTCTATATGATCGCCTAAAGCGAAAAGGCTTCGATCCTGCAGATGTCCACAGAATTGCCTCAAGGGACAGACATGTTTTTGCAGCATTAATGCTTGCCCACGGTCATGGTGACGGTTTGGTTACTGGAGTGACTCGAAAATCCGCGATTGTTCTTGATAGAATTAATCACGTATTTGATGCAAATGCCGATAATGGTGTTACAGGAGTAACAGCATTAATCCACAAGGGTAGAATAATATTAATAAGTGATACTTTGGTGCAAGAGTGGCCAAATGAAAAAGATTTAGCTGATATTGCAGAAAATGCAGCAGTAGTAGCTCGACAACTAGGTTTAGAGCCCAGGGTCGCATTTGTCAGCTTCTCAACATTTGGACATCCAGTATCAGAGCGGGCGGAAAAAATGTATCTTGCACCGTCAGAGCTCGATGCTAGGTCGGTTAATTTTGAGTATGAAGGTGAAATGACAGCAGATGTTGCTCTGAATATGAAGGCAATGGAAGCTTATCCCTTTTGTAGATTAACAGGTCCTGCCAATATATTGGTCGTGCCAGCACGTCACTCAGCTAGTATATCAGTTAAGTTAATGCAAGAGATGGCTGGCGCAACGGTGATCGGCCCAATTCTAACAGGTATTGATAAATCAATTCAAATTTGCTCTACTGCTTCGACCGCTACGGATATATTAAATATGGCTGTACTAGCGTCTTGCAAAGTTGGCACGCACCCAAGTTGAAGTTTAATTTATTACGAAAGTCCAGATTATTTGGTAAATTGCGCTGAAGAGCCCCATAGCTTTTTTACTGTATCGTCCCTTCGACAAGATTTTCGATAAAGTTTGTAGGCACTAGATTGTTTTCTAGGCCCATATCTGGTGAGAATAATATTTTCTCCTTTGTAATAATCTTGATGATAATCTTCGGCGATATAAAACTTTTCCAACTTAATTATTGGCGTTACAATTTTTCGATTAAGCTCTTTCTGGGCTTCCTTAAGAGCAACCTGTGCTTTTTCGTTTTGCAGTTTGTTATTTATAAATATAGCCGTTCTGTAACTTTCACCACGGTCACAAAATTGACCTCCATCGTCAGTCACATCCACAGATCTCAAAAAAATATATAAGATACTATCTAATGAAATTATGGCAGGATCATACTCAATCTCAACTGCCTCATAATGGCCAGTGCCACCCCGAACAACTTCTTTATAAGAAGGGTTTTCTATTGTTCCTCCCGTGTAGCCGGATATTGCCTCCTTAACTCCGTCAAGGCTTTCAAAATCTGCCTCAACACACCAAAAACAACCACCGGCAACTACAATTTTATCTGTTGCTGCATGCAGTATGTTGGAGGTTAATGTAACAGTCAAAAATAGAAGAAAAGTTTTGAATGGAATTTTTGACAAAATCGCAAGCCCTAGATTATTAAAACACTGTTTGAAATTCACTTAGATTTAAAATCAGCTTAGTCTATTAAAATAAATTTTATATTTCATGTTTACGGTTTTTGAGTCACTAATACGAGACCAACTGAAAATAATCGAAAGAGCATAATGTCAACGCATGTAAGTACCCATCAAGCCAAAGAGGATTTAAGAAATGAAGATCTTAAAATTTATCTAAATGGTGAAATTGTTGCGAAAGCAGACGCAGTAGTAAGTGTCTATGATAGCGGATTTATGCTTGGAGATGGAGTTTGGGAAGGATTGAGGCTGCACAATGGGCAATGGACTTTCATTGGCGAACATCTCGACCGTCTTTTTGAAGCGGCTCGAGCAATTGATTTAGATATTGGGCTTGATCGAGAAGGCGTAGAAAAAGCTCTTTTCCAAGTTCAACATGCTAATTCGATGCATACTGATGCTCATGCGAGGCTCATGGTTACACGGGGAGTTAAGACCCGTCCATTTCAGCATCCATCGTTATCGCAATCAGGCCCCACATTTGTAATTATTGCAGAGCATTCACAACCTAAGCTACCAAGGCCAATTAAACTAGCTAGCGTTCCGCATATAAGAGGCCTACCTATGTCTCAGGATCCAAAACTGAATAGTCATTCAAAACTTAATTGTGTATTGGCTTGTATCGCCGCAGAAAAAGCTGGTGCTGACGAAGCGTTAATGCTGGATGTAAACGGTTTTGTTAACACTACTAATGCATGCAATTTTTTTATCATACGCAGAGATCAGGTTTGGACTAGTACTGGCGATTACTGCATGAACGGTATTACCCGCCAAAAAGTAATAGATTTATGTAAAGAAAATAATATAGAAATTTATGAAAAAAACTTTTCATTGTCAGAAACTTATAGTGCCGATGAGGCTTTTTTGACAGGTACTTTTGGCGCTCAAACCCCAGTTGGCGAAATTGACGGCAGAGTAATTGGTGACGGCACCATGGGCCCAGTAACTAGTTTTTTAAGGCAGGCTTACAAAGACCTTATTAAGAAAGTTACAAATTAATGCAAATTGCAATGTGGTCTGGGCCCAGAAATTTATCGACAGCGATGATGTACGCTTTTGGTGCCAGGCCGGACTTTGATATTATTGATGAGCCATTTTATGCTGCATATTTGCACAAAACTGGTATAAATCATCCAATGCGAGATGATATAATGGCTTCTCAGCAAATAGACCCTGTGGGTGTCATAGACGATTTGGTAAATAAAAAATATCAAGGAAAATCGCACCGTTATCAGAAACATATGACCCAGCACGTGTTAGAGGGTTTTGATCTTACCTGGATGAACGAAGTAACAAATGTCTTTCTGATTAGACATCCTGCGCGTGTCATAAAAAGTTTTGGTGCAAAATTAAATAATGCCACTATTGATGATATCGGTTTCAAACAGCAGCTTAACTTATTTAATTATGTTTCCGAGATTGGCCACAGGCCACTAGTCATTGATAGCTTTGATATTCGAAAAGACCCAATGTCCGCTTTAGAATGTTTATGTAATGAAGTTGGTCTAGATTTTATCCCTGATATGTTGTCTTGGCCAAAAGGGGGGCATAAGAGTGATGGAGTGTGGGCTAAGCACTGGTATGGCGCTGTCCATTTATCCGAAGGTTTCTCTGAGGAGGAGAAGGACCTACCAAGTCTGGACGTGCTTCAAAGAGACATTTCAAGGAAAGCGCTACCATTTTATCATGCACTTGAGGAAAATAAACTTAAATTTTAAGATTAATTAAATTAGTTCAAATTCCCGAATTACACTTTCATAAACAGATTTTTTAAAAGGAACTATTTCCTCTAATAAATTTTCTTTTGGTATCCATTTCCAACTTGAAAACTCCGGGTGTTCAGTGGAAATGTTTATATCCCTGTTTGTTCCAAGAAATTTAAACAAAAACCATTTCTGTTTCTGCCCTCTGTATTTACCGTCCCAAAGCTTAGGAATTAAATCTTCTGGCAAATCATATAAGAGCCATTTTGAAGATTTGGAAAGAAATTTTACATTCTCTTGCTCAATACCTGTTTCTTCTAAAAGTTCTCTGTATGCAGCGGATTGCGGATCTTCATCGCAATCAATACCTCCCTGTGGCATTTGCCATGCACTCTGATTATTGTCTAACCTTTGGCCAACAAATACATGCCCATCATCATTAATTAACATGATACCAACGTTAGATCGATAAGGGAGATTTTTAAATTTAGGATTCATTAATTCTGGGTGGAAATAGCAGATAGACCATTTAAAATATCAATTGCATAGGCTAACTGATAATCGTCTTCCCGAAGCTTAGCAGCATTCTCTGCTTTAAGCCTATCAGCCTCTATTTGTTGGATTTCATCTTCTGAAAGGCTATCATTGGAAAGCGCACCTCTGAGGTCTGCTTCACTGCGATTGCGTCGGATTTCTTCGTCCTCTTTTTCTGAATTTTTTCGCCTTGGCTGCTCTACTATAATATTTGGTGATACTCCGAGTGCTTGTATAGATCTTCCCGAAGGAGTGTAATAGCGAGACGTTGTAAGCCTCATTGCACCTTCGCCTCTTAGAGGCATAACTGTTTGAACAGAACCTTTACCAAAACTACGGGTACCTACAACAATTGCCCGTCGGTGATCTTGTAATGCTCCGGCAACAATTTCTGATGCAGATGCTGAGCCACCATTAATTAATACAACAATTGGTTTTCCATTTGCCAGGTCACCAGCTTTGGCATTATATCTTTCACTATCCCTACTATATCTTCCTCGTGTGGAAACAATTTCACCTTTTTCTAAAAAGGCGTCTGACACTCGAATTGCTTGGTTCAGCAGTCCACCTGGATTGTTTCGTAAATCAAGAACTATTCCGTTGATATTTTCCATCCCGCCAGCTTCTCCAACCTGTTTTTCTAAGCCATCGACAAGATTGGGATATGTTTGATCGTTGAAGGTAGTTATTCTTAGTACGACTGTATCCCCCTCAGTTCTGGCTCTGACTGCGGTCAATTTGATTGTATCGCGTATTATAGAGACATCGAAGGGTTCATCTTCTCCTTCTCTTACAACTGTAATTATAATTTCAGATCCTACTGGCCCTCTCATCATTCCGACTGCTTCATCCAAGGTTAGCCCCAACAAACTTTGGCCATCAACGTGGGTTATAAAATCGCCTGCCTCCATGCCAGCTGCGTCAGCAGGAGTGCCGTCGATTGGGGAAACTACTTTTACAAAACCTTCTTGTTGGGTTACTTCTATTCCAAGACCCCCGAACTCACCCCTTGTTTGAACCTTCATTTTGGCAGCATCGTCTGCAGATAGATAACTCGAATGTGGGTCAAGTGAGGTAAGCATTCCATCAATGGCAGCTTCAATTAAATCTTTACTACTTACTTCTTCAACATACTCAGATCTGATACGCTCAAATATATCTCCAAATAGATCCAACTGTTCGTATATTGTTTTTTTAGTTTCAGTATCCTGTGCCAATACCGGTCCGGCTACCTTTACAGAAACTAAAACCCCCAAAGCACACCCCATAATTCCAGCTAAAAAATACTTTTTCATGTTATCATTCCTTATTGAAGTCGAACCAATCGAACGGATCTTGGGGTTTATCGTTTACTCTCACTTCAATATAAAGGGATTGTGAAAGTCTTCCACTATTCAATTCCTTTTCAGTTATAAAATTTTTGCTATTTGTGTTCCGACTCCCCATTAGTCCAATAGGGCCGGATTTAGGAATTATTTGCCCTGGCTTAACAAATACTTGGTCTAATCCAGCAAATATCAATAAAACCCCCTCGTCAGGTTCTAAAATTGATACCATTTTATAGTCTAGTAGCGGTCCAGCATATAGGATAGTTGAAACAATAGGCGCAGTAACAATTTCATTATCTTTTGTACGGATGATTATACCTGGCCGAACTATTCCAGCAGCATCTTCTTCTTTAAACTTTCGGGCAATTACACCCTCAACTGGAAGATTTAAAGCGCCTTCAAAATCTTCTTCAGTGGGTTCTACTGGTACGATAAGTTTTTTTTCCAAAGAATTTATTGCAACTGCAAACTCACCTAATGATTTGGCGCTTTTTGAAAGCAGTGAGATTTTTTTGGGGTCGTCAATAAAACGTATTGGGAGGTCAGCTCTATCAGATGCGGCTTTTATTAATGAAACTCTGGCGGCCTGGATACTTTTTAGGGATAGTTGCATTTCTTGTTCTGCCCTTTGAGCAAGATTTGTTAATAGCCGCAGCTTCTCTAGATCTTTATCAAGATCTCTAGCTTCAGACCTTACCCCCTCTAAAATATCAGATAAAATCAAGGAGGATCGCGCAGCATTTAATGCACCATCTGGGTGCAATAGCTTTGACCCAAGTGGTTCTCTCCCAACGACCAAGAGTGCGCCAGCTAATTCTGATATTTTTTCTTTTTGTAGTATTATGTCTTTGTTTAGATTCTTACTTTGTAACTTTATGGTCCTATATGCAGACCTTAAATTGCTTAGGGATTCTTCCGTTTCTTGTATCAAATTTGATAAAGCCTTGACCCGTTCTCTGTAAGAGTCGGCAAGACTTAGCTCATTTCGTGCAGTATTTAAATCATTGAGTATTGTTTGCGTTTGAAAAAGAAATCTTTCATTAGCGAGCAGTTTTGGGGTAAAGACAAGGCTCAAAGTGATAGCAAGAGCAGTAAACGTTATTCGCAATGGTTTTTCACTATCATGCTAATTCCTGTCATTTCAGGAGGTTGGTCTAATCCCATTAAAGATAGAATGGTTGGGGCAACATCTGCTAGGCGCCCCCCTTTCCTCAATTCAATATTTTCATCTGCTCCATAAATGGCAAATGGTACCAGATTGGTTGTATGGGATGTATGTTCTGTTTTAGTTTCTGGATCTATCATTAGCTCACAATTTCCATGGTCTGCTGTGATGACCATGCATCCATTATTTTTCTTAATTGCGGTCACTAACTCACCTAGCCCGTCGTCTACTGCTTCACATGCCTTCACTGCCGCATCAAGATTGCCAGTATGCCCAACCATGTCAGGATTAGCGTAGTTAACCACGATAAGGTCAATCTTAGCATCTATTGCCGTAATGAGGCTTTCAGTAACTTTTCCTGCTGCCATCTTTGGTTGTAAATCATAAGTTGCCACCTTAGGAGACGGTGGCATATTCCGAGTTTCGCCCTCAAAAGGTAATTCCAATCCTCCATTAAGAAAAAAAGTAACATGTGGATACTTTTCAGTTTCTGCCACACGAAATTGGGTTTTGCCATGCTTCGCTACCCATTCTCCCAGTGTATTTTTTATGCTTTTTTTAGGGTAACAGACTTCCATGAAGGTATTATGTTTTTCTGAGTACTCAACCATCCCTAACAAACTAGATAGCGCTGGTCTTTTTCCAATTTCAAACCTGTCAAAGCTAGGGTCACCGATTGTGCTTAATATTTCTCTGGCGCGATCTGAGCGAAAATTTAAACAAAATATACCATCACCATCTTTCACTCCCCGATAACCTTTTATAACAGTTGCTGGAATGAATTCGTCAGTTAAATTGTTTTCGTATGCAGATTTGATAGCATCATGAAGATCCTTACAAACATTCAAAGATTCGGATTTGATAATTGCGTTGTAAGCTTGGCTTACTCTTTCCCACCGATTGTCTCTGTCCAACGCGTAATATCTTCCAATAACGGTCGAAATTGTCACATTATTTGGCATGTCTTTTAATAATTTCCCTGCATATTTAAGAGCAGAGACAGGGGCTACATCACGTCCATCCGTGATAAGGTGCAAAGCTACTTCTAAATTTGCCTCGGAAATAACTTTCATAGAAGCGATCAGATGATCGATATGCCCATGAACGCCACCATCTGATAATAACCCGATAATGTGCGCTATTCCTTTGCTTGATTTAACTGACTGGATGAAGTCCAAGAGCGCCTTCTTTTTGAAGAAAGCACCATTTTCAATTTCTAAGTCAATTTGACCAAGGTCCATAGACACTACACGTCCTGCCCCTATGTTTGTGTGTCCTACTTCAGAGTTACCCATCTGGCCCTCGGGCAAGCCTACATCCGCACCATGAGTGGTTAATGTTGAAGTGGCACCATTGGCCATAATATTATTAAAATTGGGTGTCATGGCAATCAATGGAGCATTACCTTCAAACTCGTCTCGTTGTCCCCACCCATCAAGAATACATAAAACTACTGGTTTGTATTCGCTCAATTTTTTGACCTCGAGTTTATTTTTTTCTCAGTTTCATAGAAGATTATTCTCTATGATACGGAGTTTTTAAAAGTATGGTTGCACTTCTATATATCTGCTCTGCGAGCATAACCCTCGCAAGACTATGGGGCCATACCATTTTTCCTAATGATAGAGCATAGTCAGCTTTTTCTTTCAGATTTTTTTCCATTCCATCAGCACCACCTATTAAAAACGTGACATTATGGCTAGCGTTATCTCTCCAATTTGAAAATAGAGATGCAAGATTTGGTGAAGTTAGTGCTTTTCCATTTTCATCTAGAATGCAAATTACAGATTTTTTAGGGATCGATTTTTCTAGCAGAACAGCCTCTGCGGAGATACCACTATTTGTTTTGTCTTCAACTTCTATTAGGTTGGCAGGTCCTAAACCCAATTGGCGTCCTAATTTGTTGAAACGATTAATGTAGTCAGATACCAGGACTGCTTCCGGGCTTTGTCTAAGCCGACCGATCGCACATATGGTAACACCCATCATTTGCGCAACCTTTATTTGTGGTCCATGGGTGCCCACATTTTTTCAATTTGGTAGAATTCTCTGACTTCTGGTCGGAAGACGTGCACAATAATATCACCTGTATCAATTAACACCCAATCACCAGCGTCTTTGCCTTCGACTTTTGAAAGTCGTCCGAGATCTGTTTTTAGGATATCCACCAATTTTTGAGAGATTGAAGAGACTTGCCGTGTTGACCTTCCAGACGCCACTACCATGAAATCTCCAATTGACGTTCGTCCGCGTAAGTCGATCGTTGTAATGTCTTCTGCTTTATTTTCGGATAGGGAATTGATTATGCAATTTAGTAGCGTATCGCTAGATTCTTTAAATTCGCTTTTTTTCGTTGGTGAAGTACTATTTTTGGCTGCGGCCGCCTGAATATTCAAAGTCAGAGTTTAGCCCTCCTATGTTAAAACATGTGTATATTAACACCTATATTTAATATTCTCAACGATCAAAGAAGGGTGGGGTAAATATTATCCAAATTATAACTTTCTATATCTCTTGATGCTGCTGTTAATTGGCCTTATTAGATTGATGGTAAAAATTAATACGAGCCTTTATGTAGGTTTTTTGAGAGGAATATAATGTCTACCCCAAAAACACTATACGATAAGATATGGGACGCTCACATAGTACATAGTGATCCAGACGGTACTTGCCTTCTGTACATAGACCGACATTTGGTTCACGAAGTCACATCCCCACAAGCTTTCGAAGGTCTCAGGCTGTCGGGACGAAAAGTACGAGCTCCGGAAAAAACTATAGCGGTTCCGGATCACAATGTGCCCACAACTGAAAACAGAGATGATGGTATCGATAACGAGGAAAGTCGTATTCAGGTGGAAGCACTGGACAAAAACGCAAAGGATTTTGGTGTCAATTATTACCCAGTTTCAGATATTCGGCAGGGGATCGTACATATCGTTGGCCCTGAGCAAGGATGGACGTTGCCAGGTATGACGGTCGTTTGCGGTGACAGTCATACGGCTACGCACGGGGCATTCGGGGCTCTCGCTCATGGGATTGGCACTTCTGAAGTTGAACACGTCTTGGCAACTCAAACTTTGATACAGAAAAAATCAAAAAATATGAAGGTCGAGGTTACAGGAAAATTGAGACCAGGTGTAACAGCCAAGGATATTACCCTCGCGGTTATTGGTGAGACAGGTACTGCCGGTGGAACGGGTTATGTAATAGAGTATTGCGGCCAAGCGATTCGAGAGCTTTCAATGGAAGGCCGCATGACAGTGTGTAACATGGCAATTGAAGGTGGTGCTAGAGCAGGTTTGATCGCTCCAGATGAAAAGACTTATGAGTATTGTAAAGGGCGTCCGCACAGTCCTAAAGGGACATCTTGGGAGATGGCGCTTGAATATTGGAAAACGCTTTTCAGCGATGAACACGCTGCTTTTGACAAGATCGTCACCATTAAAGGAGAAGACATAGCACCATTGGTAACTTGGGGTACATCGCCTGAAGATGTGTTACCAATTACAGCAGCTGTACCTGACCCAGAAAGTTTTTCAGGCGGTAAGGTTGAAGCTGTAAGACGATCTTTAGAGTATATGGGTCTTCAAGCTGGCCAGAAATTATCTGAAATAGAGATTGATACCGTATTTATTGGCTCATGTACCAATGGTCGGATTGAAGATCTGCGTGCCGCATCAGCAATACTTAAGGGTAAGAAAATTAAGAAAGGTATGCGCGCAATGGTTGTCCCAGGTTCTGGGCTCGTACGGATGCAAGCTGAAGAAGAAGGCATTGCTGAAATTTTTCGCGAAGCTGGTTTTGAGTGGAGGTTAGCGGGGTGCTCAATGTGTCTGGCGATGAATCCAGATCAGCTGGAGGAAGGAGAGCGTTGTGCGTCAACGTCCAATCGGAACTTTGAGGGACGCCAGGGTTACCGAGGAAGAACACACTTGGTATCTCCTGCTATGGCGGCGGCAGCGGCGATTACTGGAAAGCTTACTGATGTAAGAGAGATCC
>Ga0209036_1000499_pt1 | contig 17273 bp, 17 predicted proteins | sample MarorgKNORR_S2LV_3_FD_188222 | JGI IMG/M metagenome (GOLD analysis project Ga0209036, IMG submission 188222) | Marine microbial communities from the Southern Atlantic Ocean, analyzing organic carbon cycling - DCM_A/KNORR_S2/LV (SPAdes) (version 2) | ecosystem: Environmental > Aquatic > Marine >... | reverse complement strand
TCGACATCAAATTAAAAAAAACCATAAGACTATTATTTCATGGGTTGGTCATTTACAACCCTACTGCTCACGAACTGTTGCAGTTTATTTAATTTCTGCGGTTAAAAAATCTTTAGCAAGATAAGTATTAGGGAAGATTTTTTGAGCTTCTTTTAGCAAATCGCTTGGCTTGATTGGACTTCTTTGAGTATATCTTGGGCTTAAATGTGTGATAATTAATTTCTTTACGTTAGACAATAGTGCAGTTTTTGCTGCCATTATTGTTGTCGAATGTAATTTTTCGTAAGCCATTTTTTCATCTTCTTTTGAAAATGTAGATTCATGAACTAGTAAATCAGCATTTTTAGATAAGTTAACTGCCGATTCGCTAAAAACTGTATCAGTACAGTAAACAAAACTTTCACCTTTTCTAGGAGGACCACAAAAATCTTGCCCATTAAAAGATCTCCCATCTTTCAATTGAACTGTTTTACCTGCTTGTAATTCTGAATATATAGGCCCGGGAGGAATATTTGAATCTTCTGCTTTTTTGATATCGAATACTCCTGGCTTATCTTTCTCGCTCACACGATAACCATAAGCAGGTAGCCTATGCTTAAGGCAGGCACAATGAACTTTTAACTTATCGTTTTCAAATAAAATTTTATTTAATGAGGCGAAATCTTCAACTTCTCGAAAACGTAAAGGAAATGACAACTTGCAAAAGCTGCTTTCAAGTGCAGAAGTTACAAAACTTTTTAACTCTGAAGGACCATAAATTTCAATACCATTACTATTACCTGATAGGCCTAATGTAGCTAAAAGCCCTGGTAAACCATATATATGATCACCATGCATATGAGTAATAAATATCTTCTTAATTTGTGAAGATTTTATATTACTCTTCATTAGCTGATGTTGAGTTCCTTCTCCGCAGTCAAAAAGCCATACTTCAGCTGTTTGAGATAATTTAAGTGCTAATGATGAGACATTTCTTGTTAAGGTTGGCACCCCAGAGCTTGTTCCTAAGAAAGTAATGTTCACTTATAAATATTTTTATTTTGATATCTAGATTTAATCTAGACTTTTAGTCAAACTAAGGCAAATACAAAATTTGTTTTTCAGACATAGTGATTTTAAAAACTATAAAAATCTCTAATAAATTATGTTTAATTGGGATTATAGTTTTTTGTCTTTTTCAGAATCACTCTGTATCCGCCTCCAGAGAACCATTAATCAGAGTTCTAATATCAAAAAACAGAAATTTAAGGATAAGATCTGATAAATCAATTCCATTAATTATTAAAGGGCAAAAATTCTCAAATAAAAAAATTAAAGGTTTGACTGTAAAAAAAGAAAATAATACAACATCATTATTTTTTGATAAGAACAAACAAAAAATCTATGATTTAAAAAATAAAGTAAAATTAGTAGTTAAATCTTCTGATGGAAGAGGTATTTGGGTTGGCCAGAAAAGATATTCAGGAATTTTAAATCTATTAGTTCTTGATTCTGAGATATTAGTGATTAATATCCTTGGAATCGAAAAGTATCTGAGTAGTGTTGTTGGCTCAGAGATGCCAGCTAAATGGCCGTTAGAGGCATTAAAAGCACAGGCTATTGCTTCAAGGACTTATGCTTTAAAACAAAAAGGAAATCCAATTTATGATATTGATTCTACTCAGAAAAATCAAGTTTATAATGGCTTGGAATCAAGAACCTATAAAACTGTAAGGGCAGTAAGAAGTACAAGATCATTAGTTTTGACATATAAAAATAAATTGATTAATGCCTTGTTTCACAGTAGTTCAGGAGGTATGACAGAAAATAGTCAAGATGTTTGGAAGAATGAATATCCTTATTTATCAAGCGTTAGAGATTTTGATAGAAATAATCCAAAACTACAATGGAAGAAAAAATTCTCAAGCGGAGAATTACAAAAATTATTCCCTGAAATTGGAGGAATTAAAAAAATTGAGATTTTGAATATAACTAATACTGGGAGAGTAAAAAATGTGAAAATTTTTGGAAAATATGGCTCTGATCAAATATCAGGAGTTGATATTAGAAAAAGAATGAATCTGAAAAGTACTTTTATGAGGTTTAAATTCATTGAAGATAAAAAATATATTTCCGATAATGATAATTCCAATAATCCTATTGAAAAAACTTTAATAGTTTTTGGTCAAGGCTCTGGCCATGGTGTAGGGATGAGTCAGTGGGGTGCAAGATATATGGCTTCCAAAGGTCAAAAAGCAGAAAGAATATTAAAACATTTTTATAAGGGTGTAAGAATTAAACCGTTTAGCAAAAATTACTTATAAAAAGTTATTTTGCATTAAGAACTAATTTGGGATGTAATGTAGTTTTTTCTTCATTAATAAAACCCATTCCTAATAGGATTTTGTTATTGTCAATAATTTTTATTGGTTTTTTGTAATCAAAAGAGCGGCTTTTAACAAAATTATTAGCATCAAATTTAATTATTCTTCCTGTTTGCCAAAAGTTAATTTCTTCTTGATTAGCTAAAACTAGTGTTGAAATATGATCAAGAGCAGAAATTGTGGGAATAATAAAAGGTGCGTTTTTGTCATTATGATCACTTAGATCAGATATCTTTATAGAATTTTTCTCATGGAATCCACAAGCCGAAATCCTTTTAAGTTTCAAAAGACAACCCTCAGAATCTAAGATCCCGCCCAAATCTCTAGCGATGGATCTTATATAAGTTCCTGAGGAACAAGACACTTTTATTTCTAATATTCCATTTATTTGATCCCATTTGTTTAGAACTAATTCTTCTATTTCTACCTCTTTTGGTTTTAATTCAAATTCCTCATTTTTAAAAGCTTTTTTGTATGCTCTTTCTCCATTAACGTGAACACTAGATACTCTGGGAGGTACTTGTTGGATAATACCTCTGAAGTTATTTAAATATTTATCTAATTGCTTATGGCTCAAAACAGGCCAATCTTTTTTGTTAAGAATTTCGCCTTGCATATCATCAGTTTTTGTTCTTATGCCTAATTGGATTTGGCCAATATAGGTTTTGCCTTGAGGTAAATATTGAATAAATCTTGTAGCACTGCCTATCGCAATTGGTAAAGTACCTGTTACATCGGGATCTAAAGTACCTGTGTGACCAACTTTTTTGGTACCTAATAATTTCCTTATTTGTTTAACGCAATCATGAGAGGTAAATCCTTTCTCTTTATTTATTGCTATAAATCCATCTTTAATTTCCATTTTAATATTAAGATTCCTATGAGAACTATTTCTTACTATTTTATTATTTTTAAATAAGGAATTATTAAAGTAAGAAATTGAAAAAAGATGATTTCATAATAAAAGAATTTATAGATGATGCTTTTGATTTGAAATCACACTTAATGGAATTTTTGTCTATCGAGCAGGGTGATTTGGATGGGTTCCTCGAAAACGCAAAGATGGATTTAGCCAATCTTCATCCCGGGGGTAGTTTAAGTGAGGCTGAAGACTTTTATAAAGAAATTGTTGGAGATAAGCATTTGGCAGATTTGGCCGCCTGGCATATTTCAAGTAAGGATTATATTGCTGACACGTTAAAACTTCAGCAGAGATTTTCAAGAAATTTGGTCTTAGATTTTGGAGGAGGGATTGGTACTCATGCTTTAGCTAATGCAATGTCTACAAAGGTTGAGCATGTTTTTTTCGTTGATATTAATAAAACAAATAGAGATTTTGTTGAATATAGGTCTAAAAAACTTGGTGTGGGTAATAAACTCACTTTTTGTAAAACAATTCAGGAAACAAAAATATCTATATTTGATACCATCGTATGCCTTGATGTATTAGAGCATTTATCTGATCCGGCTTTTCATCTTGATACCTTTCATAAAATTATGGGTCCTAACTCAATTGGATTATTTAATTGGTACTTTTACAAGGGAGAAAATAATGAATATCCTTTTCACGTTGATGATGAGCAAATTGTTGAACAATTTTTTAAGACTCTACAATTAAAATTTGTAGAAGTTTTTCATCCTATTCTTATTACGACAAGATCTTATAAAAAGAATTAAAGAACTACATTTACTCTTTTTCTGTTTCTTAAATTCCTTTTGATACTGTCAAAGCTTACAGTTCCTTCTTTTAGGGCGAAAAGTGTATCATCTTTTCCTTTACCTACGTTAATTCCTGGTAAAAAAGAAGTACCTCTTTGACGGATTATGATAGACCCTGCTGATACTTTTTCTCCTCCATAAGCTTTAACTCCGAGTCTTTTAGAATTTGAATCTCTTCCATTTCTGGTTGATCCGGTACCTTTTTTATGTGCCATTAGTAAAAATTAGTTTTCAGGATTTGAGGCCTTTGGGCTAGTACTCTTTTTTTTAACTTCAGTTTTTGAAGATGTTTTAGGAGTACTGTTTGTAATTGATATAGATTTTACCATAACTCTTGTAAGCTCTTGTCTGTGGCCCATTTTTCTACGTGTCTTCTTTTTAGGACGCATTTTATATACGATTATTTTCTTATCTCTTTTATGAGAAACAACTTCTAGTTCAATTTTTGCATTTTTTACGTAAGGCTGACCAAGTGAAATATTATCTTTATCTTTTATTAGGAGAATTTTATCAATAGTAATTTTATCTTTTTCTTTAGCATTTAACCTGTCAATATCATAATATTTATCAACTTCAAACCAGAATTGTTGGCCTGATGTCTCAGCTATTGCATACAAATTTTCATTTTTTGCAGAACTGTTAGAAGGTTTTTTGGAAGAAGTCATATAATGAGGACGCCGAGAGGCTCAAATTTATTAATTTGATTAAGCCTTTTTAGCAGTCTTGAATGTTTATTTATCTTCTTATTTTATAGTGTAATTAGTCAAGGTTTATTATTAAATTCTTTCATTAAACTTGAGGTTTTACAAATGGTGGCAAGAAAAACATATATTTTAAAACTTTATGTAGCAGGTAATACTCCCAATTCAATGAGGGCTTTGAATACTCTTAAAGAAATTCTAGAGAATGAATTTAAAGGAGTTTATGCTTTAAAAGTAATAGATGTTCTTAAACAACCGCAACTTGCTGAAGAAGATAAGATTTTGGCAACCCCAACTCTTGCAAAGATTTTACCTCCTCCTGTTAGAAGAATAATTGGTGATTTATCAGATAGAGAAAAGGTTTTAATTGGATTAGATTTACTTTTTGATGAATTATCAGAGAGTGAATATAGTGGAGGTACAAAAAATTAATAAAAACTTTTATAATTAAAAATAAATTAATAGTTATAGAATAATTTTCCTGACAAAAATCTATGAAAGATAAAAAAATTAGTAAATCAATTAAAATGCAAGTCCAGAAAATACCTACTGGAATTGAGGGTTTTGATGATGTTTGTAGGGGAGGCTTGCCTGCTGCGAGAAGTACTCTTGTTAGTGGGACATCTGGAACTGGTAAAACTGTTTTTTCTCTACAATATTTACATCATGGGATTTGTAATTTTGATGAGCCAGGAATTTTTATTACCTTTGAAGAATCACCTTTAGATATTATTAGAAATGCAGCTAGCTTTGGTTGGGATTTACAGAAATTAATTGATCAAAATAAACTTTTTATTTTGGACGCTTCTCCTGATCCTGACGGTCAAGATGTTGCTGGTAATTTTGATCTTTCAGGTTTGATTGAAAGGATTAGTTATGCGATTAGAAAATATAAAGCTAAGAGAGTAGCGATAGACTCAATAACCGCTGTGTTTCAGCAATATGATGCTATTTATGTTGTTAGAAGAGAGATTTTTAGACTTATTGCGAGATTAAAAGAAATAGGAGTTACTACCGTAATGACGACAGAAAGGGTGGACGATTATGGCCCAATAGCTCGTTATGGCGTTGAGGAATTTGTATCTGATAATGTCGTACTACTTAGAAATGTTCTTGAGGCAGAGAAAAGAAGAAGAACTTTAGAAGTTTTAAAGTTGAGAGGAACCGTACATATGAAAGGAGAATTTCCTTTCACAATGGGAGATGATGGCATAATTGTTTTTGCCTTAGGAGCGATGAGATTAACGCAAAGATCCTCAAATATAAGAATAAGTTCAGGAGTTAAAGATCTTGATGAAATGTGTGGAGGGGGTTATTTTCAGGATTCAATAATTCTGGCAACTGGCGCGACTGGTACAGGTAAAACTATGCTGGTATCAAAGTTTATTGAAGATGCTTACAACAATAAAGAAAGAGCTATACTTTTTGCCTATGAAGAATCTAGGGCTCAACTAAATAGAAATGCTACGAGTTGGGGAATAGATTTTGAAAAGATGGAAAATGAAGGATTATTAAAAATTATTTGTGCATACCCTGAATCAACTGGTTTAGAAGATCACTTACAGATTATAAAATCGCAAATAAATGAATTTAAACCTAAGAGATTGGCAATTGACTCTCTCTCTGCATTGGCTAGAGGAGTAAGTTTGAATGCTTTTAGACAATTTGTAATTGGAGTTACTGGTTATTCAAAACAAGAAGAGATAGCGGGTTTCTTCACAAATACTGCCGAAGAATTTATGGGAAGTCATTCTATTACCGACTCTCATATTTCAACTATCACAGATACGATATTATTATTGCAATACGTTGAAATTAAAGGGGAGATGGCTAGAGCCATAAATGTTTTTAAAATGAGAGGCTCATGGCATGATAAAAGGATAAGAGAATATATAATTACTGGCCAAGGCCCTGAAATAAAAGATTCATTTTCTAATTTTGAACAAATATTTAGCGGTGCACCTCATAGAGTTATTTCTGATCAGAGTATTCCAAACGTTTTTAAAGGAATTGAAAAAAATTAGAATAATTCACTTACTTGAGAGTCGGAAAAATTTTCGACATTACTAATTGTTTGAGCGAGCAATTCATCTTTGTCAGATTGTTCTAGGGGCAAATCAAACCAAAATGTTGTGCCGATTCCTAGTTCGCTCGCCATTCGAATTTGCCCACCATGTTTCTCAATTATACCTCTAACAATTGATAATCCTAATCCTGTTCCTTGTTCGGTATGAACAGCATTTTCAACTCTATAAAAACGATCAAATATTTTCTCTTGGTCAGGTTGCGATATACCTGAACCATTATCAGCGATCTCAATTCTTACTTTGGGTAAAGGTGAAACTAATTCACATTGAGGAGCATCTTTATTGTTGTTAGGGGGAAAGGCTGGACATGAATCAGGCCAAGTATAAGCCCTAATTTTAAGAGTGCTATTTTTCGGACTGAATTTCAAACCATTACCTAGTAAATTATCAAAAACTTGTAATAGTAAGTCGAAATTTCCAAGAATTGATGGGATATTTTCCTCGATATCATGTGCTAAAGAAACATTCTTTTCAGTAGCATTAAGTCTATAATTTCTAAGTGTTTGTTCAATAGCTGGTTTAATTTCCATAGGCTCTAATTGAATTATTTTACCTGATTCCAATCTTGATAAATCAAGTACATCATTAACTAGTCTTGTTAATCTATCAGTCTCTGAATTAGCGATACCCAAGAATTCAAGTTGCTCCTCATTAGAAAGTTGATCTTTTAGATCATATAAAGTCTCTACATAACTTTTTATATTAAAAAGTGGAGTTCTTAGCTCATGAGAAACGTTACTTATAAATCTATTTTGTGCTGCATTAAGTTCAACTTCTCTTGTTAAATCTTGAATTGTTACTGCAATTCCTTTTAATTCAACTTTATTTGTATCCAAAACAGACTGTAAAACAATTCTTAGAGTCCTTGCAGGTTCGCCTAAGCTGCACCTCAAATCATCATTTTCCTTTTCTCTTTTTAAAATTGATTCTATATTTGTATGTAAGTCATTAGATAAAATTTCAGGAATTTCATTTAAAAGATATTTACCTTCTAAGAATCTACCTTCCCAACGAAATAGTCTTTTTGCTGTGGGATTAGTTAGTACTATTTTTCCTTTGGAGTCCAAAAGTATTGCACCATCTGCCATTGTAGCTATTAGTGACTGTTGCTTTATCTGAGCAGCCTTGAGCTCTTCAATATTTGCCTCATCGTAATTCTCTAGTTGAGAAGCCATTCGGTTAAAACCTGTAAGTAATTCTCCTAGATCACCAGTCATCGGTAAAGAGATCCTAGATTTGAAATTGCCTTTTGAAATTTCTCTAACACCCTTTACTAATTCTCTTACAGGCCTGGTAATGGTTAATGCATTAAATACTGCGCCAAGTATCACTAAAACCCAAATAGAAATGAAAACTGCTATGGTTACCTCTCTAGTTAACGCAGCACTCGACAATGCCTTTTTATTAGGTGTTACTCCCAAAGCTAATGTTCCAAGATACTTACCTTTCCATAACATTGGTACAAATACATCTGTAACTTGTCCTTGAGGGGTGGCATGCTGTCTTACTAAAGGAAATTGAGGTCTCTTCTTTAATTCTGATGGTAACTTTAATCTTCTAGTTAATTGAAATTGGTTATCTGAACTTGTAGGGGTAGCACTAATTGGAATTCCAAGTTGAACAATATCTTCAGCATCAGTAAAAAAAATATAACGTAAATTTCTACTTGATCTCCAAAACTTTTCTGCAACATTCGATATCTCTTTCCTTTGATTATTTGCAACTAGTTCAGTAACATTACCTGATAGTAGAAGTCCTAGATCTCGTGCGTATCTTGTGTCATTCATACCGGCATCTCTTTGAATACTATTAAGAGCAAAAAATGTTATGCCAGTCATTAAAAGACTTACAACAAGAGTTGCTATAGCTAATAGTTTTGTTCTTAAACTAAAACCACTCCACCAAGTTAAAACTCTGCTTGACCAGTGGTCAGGATTATTTTCATCAATAGATGTTTTTGAAGGATTAAGTTTTATTTTATTAGGATCATTGCTCTCAATCATTTAGTTAGTCCTCTCAACAATTTTTTTTATCCTGACTTGATGACCAATATCTTTTCTATAATAGATCCCTTCAAAATTTATTTCTTTTAAATTCTTATAAGCCTTTTCAAAAACCTTATTAAAATCTTCTCCTTGACAAACAATACTAAGGACTCTCCCTCCATCAGTAATAAATTCACCTTTGGAATTTAATGATGTTCCAGAATCGAAGATTTGACAATGTTCAAAGTCAATATTGCCGTAAGTTATCGGAAAACCTTTTTCATAATTATGAGGGTAACCTTTTGAAGTTGCAATTACACAACCGCTGAATTTATTCGACATTTTAATTTTTTCGTTTCCGAGAAGATTACCCTTGGCACATTTTTGTAAAAGAATCACAAAGTCTTTGTCCATTAAAGGCATTATTGTTTGGCATTCAGGATCGCCAAATCTGCAATTATATTCTATAACTTTTGGGCCTGATTTTGTGATCATTAAGCCAAAATATAGAACCCCTTTGTAGTCGATATTCTTCCGCAACAATGAATCAATTGTAGGCTCAATTATTTCCTTAGTAATAGTTTCAAGAAGACTTTTTGTCATCATTGGAGTAGGAGAATAAGCCCCCATTCCTCCCGTATTTGGCCCTTTATCATTCTCATTAAGTCGTTTATGATCTTGAGCTGTAGGAAGTAAAACATATTTCTTTCCATCGCAAAGAGCAAAAACCGAAACTTCTGGACCCTCAATTTTTTCTTCCAAAACAATTATTTCGCCAGCATTACCAAATTTTCCCTTAAATATTTCTTCCGTAGCATTTATAGATGCTTCTTTTGATTCAGGGATGAAAACTCCTTTCCCTGAAGCTAATCCGTCAGCTTTTACTACTAATGGATTTGGAGATGTAAAGATAATTTTTTTTGCTTCCTTTAATGACTTAACTTTCCAAAAATTTGCAGTGGGAATATTTGCGTCTTTCATAAATTCCTTTGCCCAAGATTTACTTGATTCTAATTTGGCTCCATCTGGTCCAGGACCAAACACATCAAAGTTATTTCTCCGAAGAACCTCCCCTAAGCCCTCTGCTAAAGGTGTCTCTGGTCCTATTACTACTAAGTCAATATTTAGAAATTTTAGTTTTGAGGTTAATACTTTAGTATTATTTAAATCTAAATTAATTCTCTCAGATTTATTTATTTTTTTTGAACCAGCATTACCTGGAAGGAGATAAATTTTCTTGATTAAGTCATTTTTTTGAATAGCCCATGCTAATGCGTTTTCACGACCACCATTACCAATTATTAAAATATTTTCTAATTTATTAGAACTTTTAGAGTTGATTGTATTAATACTCATGAAGGGGTTCTTTATATATAATAGGTTTTGAAATGTATTTCAATTAAAAATAGATCTTTTAGTCTATTAATCATTTCTATTGCTAGCAAATAATTAAATTATATTCTATTTTTAGTTCTCAAAGGGGTTTTTAATGAATAGTAAATTAAAATTTATTTATGAAGGTAAAGCAAAAAAAATATTTGCTTATGAGGATTCAGATAAAGTAATAATTGAATTCAAAGATGATGCCACAGCTTTTAATGCATTGAAGAAAGCTAAGTTTGAGGGCAAAGGTGAATTGAATTGTCTTATAAGTTCAAAAATATTTGAGTTTCTTATAAAAAACAACATACCAACGCATTACATTGGGCTCAAAAATAATTATTCAATGATTGCTCATAAAATAAAAATCATTCCCCTTGAAGTTGTTCTTAGAAATACCGCATATGGATCTCTGTGTAAACAGACTACAATCAAGCCAGGAACAGTTTTGGAAAGCCCCTTGATTGATTTTTATCTTAAAAATGATACTCTTAATGATCCTCTTCTAACAAAAGATAGAATTAATTTATTGAAGATAGTTGATGATGAGGAACTAGACTTTATAAGTAATATGACATTAAAGATTAATAAACTTCTCAAAACATTCTTCTACAATATCAAACTAGATCTTGTGGATTTTAAATTAGAGTTTGGCTATAACTCTAACGGGCAAATCGTTTTAGGCGATGAGATCAGTCCTGACAATTGCCGATTATGGGATCTTAATCAAAAAAATGGTATGATAGTAAGCCTTGATAAAGATAGATTTAGAAATGATTTAGGTGGCTTTATTGAAGCCTATAGTGAAATTAATAAAAGAATAAACAACTTTATTTAATTCAAACGACTCTTCATCTATCTAGTTTTTAAAATATTATGCGAAATAATCTTTCAAAATTTACAAAAGCCATTACAAGCATGGCTTGTTTCTCTTTTATTTTTATTTCAAATAATTCAGAATTAGCAGCTAGGTATTTGCTTAATAAAGAAGGAGAATTTAAAAAAATTAAAATCAATAATAAAAATACAAATCAATACTTAAATGATCCGATATCAGCTTTTAATTTTGCGAAAAAGAATAATGTGTTAATCGTAGATAATGGTGAAAGAGATTCTGAAGAGAATGTGCTCATTTCAGAAATAATTATTGAAGGATGGGAAAATCATCCTGAAGGTAGAAAGTTAGAGTTAGCAGCCTATGATTCTATGACTATCAAGCCTGGAAGCGTTATTAATAATAAAAAATTAAATAATGATTTAAATTCTATCTATGCAAGTGGTTGGTTCTCAGGGGTAAAGATTAAGTCTCAAGATGGTCCACTAGGAGTAAGGCTGATAGTAAGCGTTGTGCCTAATCCAATTCTGAAAAAAGTTAAACTTAATCCGAAAAAAACAATTATTCCTAATGAATTTGTGGACAATGTTTTTACTAAGTATTATGGGACCACTCTGAATTTAAATGAACTGCAAAATAGAATAAATTTGATTAAAAAATGGTACACAGAAAAGGGTTATTCTCTCTCAAGAATAAATGGTCCTGAAAGAATCTCTAGTGATGGAGTTGTCATTTTAAATGTAGAGGAAGGAATAGTTTCTGATATTGAATTAAGGTTTATTGGATCAGATGGAGAATCTATTGTAGATGGTAAGCCTAGGAAAGGTAAAACAAAAGATTGGGTCATAAAGAGAGAATTGAAGACAATCCCAGGCTCTATATTTAATAGAACAATATTAGAAGCCGATATAAAAAGACTTTATGCCACATCCCTGTTTGATGATGTCAAAGTTTCTCTTGGTCCGGATACTAAAAATCCTGGAAAAGTTTTAATTTTCTTAGATTTGAGTGAGCAAAGAACAGGTTCCCTAACAGGTGGTTTAGGGTACAGTAATGGTTCTGGTATCTTTGCACAAATTGGATTGTCAGAAACTAATGCTTTAGGAAGAGCATGGTCAACAAATATCAACCTTAATTTTGGCGAATACTCAACAACTTATAACTTTTCTTTATCTGACCCTTGGATAAAAGGTGATAAGTATAAGACTTCTTTTAGGACAAATGTTTTTTTAAGTCGAGATTATCCTCAAGAATTAAAAAGTGAAAATAATGGAAGAATTTATGCTGTCGATGATACTACATCTGAGAGTACAGATTCTTTCTCATCAATAGTTCTAGAAAAAACAGGAGGTGGATTCTCATTCTCAAGGCCTCTTAACGGTGGAGATCCTTTTAAAGAAACAAAATGGAGAGTTCTTGCAGGGATGAATTTTAAACAAGTAAAAATGATTGATAGTGACGGAAATAAAAAACCTTATGGAACTACGAAACCAACAACCGCAAATATTAGCGAAATTATTTGTATTGGTTATTCTCCTAAAGATGGTTCATGCCCTTCTGAAAATACATTAGTTAGTTTTATTGGTACGACCACAAGGAATAATTTTAATAATTCAATTAATCCAACTTCAGGAAATAAATTAAGTCTTGGTAGTGAACAATTTATTTCAATGGGAAATAACTCTCCGACTTTTAATAGAGTAAGAGCTACATATGCATTTTTTATCCCAACAAAATTGATTAACCTTACTAAAGGATGTAAGTCCAGTGAGGTTGTTAATAGTGATTGCCCTCAAACTATTGGATTCGAATTTAAAGCTGGAACAATTATTGGGGATTTACCTCCTTATGAAGCGTTTTGCATGGGAGGTTCTTCCTCTGTGAGAGGTTGGGGCTCCTGTGATCTTTCTGTAAGTAAAAGTTTTGCGGAAGCAACTGCTGAATACCGCTTCCCCGTCTGGAGAATGATATCAGGAGCTTTATTCGCTGATTTTGGAAGTGATTTAGGATCCCAGGATGACGTTCCAGGTAAACCAGGCAAATTATTACAAAAATCGGGCTCTGGTTATTCTCTCGGAGGAGGGGTCGGTATTAAGACACCAATTGGACCTCTAAGATTGGATGTCGCTAGTAAAGACTTAAGTGGTGATTGGAGATATACTCTCGGAGTTGGATGGAAATTTTAAGTGTTTTCTTGGCCCTCTAATTATGATTCCTGTTACACACTCTCTGGTGTTATCACTAAAGAGGGTGTAGGACTTCATAGTGGTGAAAAAACAAGAATAAAAATTTCACCGTTTGAAAAAGAGGGTTATTATGTTTCTTTCTCTGACAAGCCTGACGAAATTTTTAAGTTAAATCAAGATTTAATTGGTAGTACTATGTTATGTACTGCAGTCAAATTAGCGGGAAGAAATTTATATACAATTGAACACTTATTAGCCTCATTGGCAGGTTGTGGATTGAGTTATATTCATATCGAAGTTGATGGGAAGGAAATCCCATTGCTCGATGGATCAGCAATTCAATGGGTTAGGGCATTTGAAGAGGTTGGTATTAAAAGAGTTCCTAATCCAAAAAACTTTATTAAAGAGATAAATAAATCAATGATATTTAATAAAGATAGTTCAGTTATCGCTTTAACTCCATCTAATAAAATTACAATTATCTCAACTATAAATTTTTCTTATAAAGCAATTGGAAATCAAACTTACGTAATAGATTTAAATCCAAATTGTTTTGTGGAAAATATTGCACCTGCTCGTACATTTGGTTTTAAGGACCAATTTCAAGAATTAAGTGAATTAGGATTAATAAAAGGGGGCAGTTTAGAAAATGCCCTCGTATGTGATGGGGATAAATGGGTTAATCCTCCATTAAGATTTAGTAATGAACCTATAAGACATAAAATTTTAGATCTTATTGGGGACTTAGCTTTGGTAGGGTTACCTAAGGCTCAAATTTTAGTCTATAAAGGATCACATTCTTTGAATGCTTTATTAGCCTCATCACTAAAAAATTAACTTTATTTTCTTAAGTTTTGGAACAACAATTATCGACTGAAAATAATCAACTATCTTCTGAGGAAATATTAGGTCTTTTGCCTCATAGATTTCCTTTTGCTCTTATAGATAGAGTTATAGAACATGTCCCAGGCAAAAAAGCTGTTGCATTGAAAAATGTGACTATAAATGAGCCTCAATTTCAGGGGCATTTCCCAGAGAGACCTTTAATGCCTGGGGTGCTTATTGTTGAATCAATGGCTCAAGTGGGGGGAATAATCGTAACTCAAATGCCTGACCTTCCCAAAGGACTTTTTGTATTTGCAGGTATTAATAATGTCAAATTTAGAAGGCCAGTAGTACCTGGAGACCAATTAGTAATTACTTGCGAGTTATTAAGTATAAAAAGACAAAGATTTGGGAAGGTAAAAGGTGAAGCTCATGTTGATGGGAAGTTGGTTTGCTCAGGCGAATTAATGTTTTCATTAGTTGATTAAAAACATGGAGATTAAAAATACTAATTTTAAAGGTGCAATAGTTCATCCAAATGCATTTGTTGATTCAAGTGCAGAGTTACATGATGGAGTTTCTATTGCTAGTGGAGCTATTATCGGGCCAAACGTCGTAATAGATTCAGGTACTCAAATAGGCCCTAATGCTGTTATTGAAGGGAAAACAAAAATAGGTAAAAATAATAAAGTTTTTCCAAATGTTTTCATTGGACTTGAACCTCAAGACCTTAAATATAAGGGTGCATCTACAGAGGTAGTTATTGGGGATAATAATACTTTTAGAGAATGTGTAACTATTAATAAAGCAACTGACGAAGGAGAGAAAACAATTATTGGTAATAATAATTTATTAATGGCTTATACACATATTGGTCATAATTGTGAACTTGGCAATGGAATAGTTTTATCAAATAGTGTTCAAGTTGCTGGGCATGTAAAAGTTGAAGATAAAGCAATTATTGGAGGTTGTTTAGGTATCCATCAATTTGTTCATGTAGGGTATCTCGCAATGATAGGCGGGATGACAAGAGTGGATAGAGATGTTCCTCCTTTTTGCTTGGCAGAAGGACATCCTGGAAGATTGAGAGGCTTAAATAGAGTAGGAATAAAAAGAAGCGGGTTAATAGAAAATAAGGAGTTTGATTTAAAATTATTGCAAGATACATGGAATCTATTATTTAAATCTAATGATGTAATTTCTGTTTCATTGGAGATAGCGATGAAAGAGAAATTAGACCTTTCTTCTACCAAGCTTTGTAATTTTTTAAAAGATTCAATATCTAAGAAAAGAAGAGGACCAATGCCTTCAATTAATTTATGAATAGAAAGATATTCATTAGTACTGGAGAAGTTTCAGGGGATTTGCATGGAAGTTTATTAGCTAATGCCTTATTTAATGAAGCTAAAAAAAAATCTATAGATTTAGAAATTTGTGGATTAGGTGGGGCAAGGATGAAGAAAGAAGGTGTACAAATTCTTCAAGATACTACGTCAATTAGTGCAATAGGAATTTGGGAGGCTTTACCCCTTATTCTTCCAACAATAAGAATTCAAAGAAGATTTTATAAATTACTAAAAAAATATCCTCCTGATTGTCTGATTTTGATTGACTATATGGGCCCTAATATTAATATTGGTGCTAAATTAAAAAGATCGAGAAATAATATTCCAATTTACTACTACATAGCTCCCCAAGAATGGGCTTGGAGAGTTGGTAACAATAGCACTACAAATTTAATTAATTTTTCTGATAAAATTTTTGCGATTTTTAAGCAAGAAGCAATTTTTTATAGAAGGAGGGGTGGAAATGTTTCTTGGGTTGGACATCCAATGCTTGATTTAACGAAAAAACTACCTTCCAAGAAATTTTCTAGAACAATTCTAAAACTTAAAGCAAATCAAAATATCTTGCTTTTAATGCCTGCATCAAGACCACAAGAGTTGAAATATATATTGCCCACCTTTTTAAAAACTGCCAAAAAATTACAATTAAGATATCCAAGTCTCTTAGTTTATATTCCATCTTGTAGGAGTATTTTTGATGAAAAATTTAGACAGGGTTTAGAAAAATATGAAATTAAAGGGAAGGTTATTTCTCAACAAGATAATTCTAAATTTATGCCTTACATTTATTCATTAACGAAACTAGCTTTGTGCAAATCAGGCACAGTTAATATGGAATTGGCTTTATATGGAATACCACAGATTATTGGATATAGAGTAAGTAGAGTTACTGCTTTTATTGCTAAAAGAATTCTCAATTTTAAAGTAAGGTTTATTTCGCCTGTGAATCTTTTAGTAAAAAAATTTATAATACCTGAGTTTGTCCAGAAAAATTTTAATGAAAAGAAAATTTTTTTTAAAGCTTGCAGGCTTCTCGATCTGACATCAGAAAAAGTAAAAATCAAAAAAGGGTATACTCTTTTAAGAAAAGAATTAGGAGAGGAAGGAGTAGTTGATAGAGCGGCAAAAGAAATTATTAATTCTATTATTTGAAATTTATAATGTAATGATGAAACTTTTTTTACCTTTAATAATTGCTTTTTCAATTTTAATTAACCCTTTAAATTCCCTTGCAGAAGAATTGATTCTTGCGGGAGGCTGTTTTTGGTGTTTAGAACATGACTTAGAGTCTTTAAAAGGAATTAATTCTGTAGAAAGTGGATACTCAGGAGGGGATTTACAAAATCCTTCATACGAAAATCATGAAGGGCATCAGGAAGTGGTTTTGGTTAACTATGATTCCCAACTGGTAAGTTTACCCGAGATACTTAGGCTCTATTTCAGAAATATTGATCCTATGGATGGTAAGGGGCAATTTTGTGATCGTGGAGATTCTTATAGGCCAGTGATTTTTTTCAAAGATGAAACTGAGGAAAGTGATGCAAATAATGCAATTGTTTCGGCCTCTAATGAGTTGCGAGTGCCATTAGAAAAAATATCTGTAGAACTAAAATCAAAAGGTCAATTTTGGTTGGCCGAAGAATATCATCAGGATTTTGCTGAGAGAAATGAATTGAAATATAAGTTCTATAGATTCTCATGTGGGAGAGATCAGAGGTTGGATAAATTATGGGGGGATAACGCTAGGTCAACAAATCTTTGGACTGAATGATTTTAAATATAGTTATTTATTTTTAATCCATTGAACAAGAGTTTTAACTCCAAAACCGGTTGCACCTGATGGATT
>Ga0209036_1000498_pt1 | contig 17283 bp, 9 predicted proteins | sample MarorgKNORR_S2LV_3_FD_188222 | JGI IMG/M metagenome (GOLD analysis project Ga0209036, IMG submission 188222) | Marine microbial communities from the Southern Atlantic Ocean, analyzing organic carbon cycling - DCM_A/KNORR_S2/LV (SPAdes) (version 2) | ecosystem: Environmental > Aquatic > Marine >... | reverse complement strand
TTAGGTTACGGAAATGGATGCGTGGTTGAAGGAGCAGGTTTTTTTTTAAATAATACTATTGTCTATCTGTATCCATTATTTGTAGGGTCAGACTCTAGTAATTTTGGATTTCTTAAAATTTCATTAAGAGGAATTGGGTATTTTACATGTTTTGCTTTAATATTAGTAGGACCATTATTCCATTTTCTATAAGTTGTATTTTTGACAGTCTCTAACAAGATACCCCATCTAATCAAATCAACTCTTCTGTGTTGCTCAGCACATAATTCCCATTTTCTTTCATCATACATTGAAGTTCTAAAAGTTGCTTGTGTCTTACCAGACCATGGTTTATCAGGTTCAAAAGCTCTCTCTCTTACTTTGTTAACATATTGATAAGCATTTGCTGGACCATTGAGCTCATTCTCAGATTCAGCTGCCATCAAATAAATATCAGCAAGCCTAATAAATACGATGTTTTCAGGATGTGAACTTCGAAGTGAATGAACTTGATCTAAGTTTTGTAATTTCTTAAAATAAGGGAATTTTAACTCGATCCCCTCATAATGAGTCATAATCGTTGCATCATATCTCAAATCTCCATCCTCCCATGTTGATCTCTTTGCCAAATCAGGTAAAGGAACTTCTGCTCCATAACCAGTAAAAGCATGATTATTAGCCTTTAGTTTAGCCTTCAAAGCGTTTTTTTGCTTCTTATTTTTTGGCTCATCCCTAAGTCTTGGATTGAACTCATTGGTCATGTTATTGGCATTTCCATATGTTCCCATACCAGATCCTGATGCACCTGCCAAATCAACCCACATGATGTGCTCAGGTTTTACTTGAGTACTTGGTGTTGTTGCTGCCCAATTGTATACATCCTCAAATTTATCCATTAATCTGTGAGGAGAATTGTCTATTATATTTTTTGAAGCAGCCAAACAATCAGCCCACTCACTGTCCATTAAGTGATATTTTGCTTTTAATGCCATTGCTGCCCATTTAGTCATTCTACCAAGCTCACTACTTGAATAAGTGCTTGGTAACAGTCCAAAAGCTTTCACCAAATCTGCTTTCATATCAGTTCTAATTGTAGCCATTGGAGTTCTTGGTAATTGTGACAACTCATCACTAGATAATAATTTTCTAAAGTAGGGTACATCACCAAATTGGTTGGTCAAGTCATAATATCCAAACGCTCTTAAGGTTAATAATTCACCTACAGACTGGTCACGAAAGGATTGAGAAAGTTTATCGTTTCCTTCAATACCCTCAATAGCAGAATTAGCATTTCTGATCAGGTTGTAAATTGCATTCCATATTCTTTGACCATCATAAATTCCTTCATCAAATGTGTAGTTGTGTAATTCTTTCCAGATATTTCTACTTGCGCTCAGTTCGTCCGTTCCAAATTGATACGGTGCAGCTCTCCAACGGGTTCGATTGTAATCTCCAGCTTTCAGATTTGCGTAGACACCATTTACTGCCATTACCGCTTCAGCCTCACTATTGTAAAAAGTTTTAGGAGACAATCCGTCTCTAAAATCTTCTTCCAAATATTCTTCACATCCAGTTGTGAAAGAAAATAATAGTAAAAGGATACCAAAATTTAAAAGGTTTAATTTCATTGTTTTCATAATTTATAAATTTAATTTAAGTCCAACTGTAAAAGATGTAGTGTAAGGATAGGCATCTTCCGCTGCCCCAAGTTCCAAGGCACTGGAACCATAATTACTTTGCTCAGGATCACCCCATCCAAATTTAGTTAAAAGAGCCAGATTGTTTCCAGAAACATAGAGCGTGGCGCTGTCAAAGATTTTAGGTTTTGGATCAAAATCATATGAAAGTGTAACGTTTGATAATCTCAAAAATGAACCATCGATTACATTATATGAATTGTTCAACTGAAAAGAACCGGCATTTACACCTGCCCTTGGAATATCAGATGTAGGATTCGTTGGTGTCCAACGATCTTTCACAGCAGGTAAAACCATAACATCACCTCCTCTTCCAAATATTCCTGTTTGCATCGATGCATCAAATATTTCACCTCCGTATGATCCATTGATAAAGAAGTCTAAAGTGAAATTTTTGTAAGTCAAAGTATTTCTCAAACCACCATAAAGGTCTGGCTGAGCACTACCTTGAACAACCATATCCAAATCATTGATTACTCCGTTTTTATCCACATCTTCATATCTCGGACTACCTAAGAAAGATGATCCAAAAACACCATCAGCATCAATTTCAGCTTTTGTTTTGTAAGTACCTAAATAATTTAAACCCATCATTACAGGGCCAGGCTGTCCAGGTACCAATCTAAATGCAGAACCTCCTGCTCCATGATTTGGTGATCTTAAATCAATATATTCTTCAGCTCCAAGATTCAAAACTTTATTTTTATTTCTAGAAATTGTAAATGTAGAGTTCCAACTAAAATCGTCTTTTTGAATGTTTATTGAACTTAATGAAGCTTCAAAACCAACATTTTCGATTTCACCAACATTTTCAAGTCTTGATCCACCTGCTGTTCCAGGCAGGGGCTTTGCTAATAGTAAGTCTTTTGTTTGTTTGTTATAGTAGTCAACTTCAAGATTAACTTTGTTATCCAAAAAACCCATCTCAAATCCAATGTCTGTTTGATATGTTTTTTCCCAAGTCAAATTTTTACTTGGAAGACTATTGATCATAACAGCATTTTGAATTTGATCGTTAAAGAAAATTGTATAAGTTGAAAATTTTTCAAGTGAATTGTAAGTTGGCACTCCTTGTTCACCAACAACCCCATAACTAGCTCTTAACTTAAAGTTACTAATTGTACTCTGACCGCTCATGAAATCTTCCTGATCAACTCTCCATGCCACACCTGCAGAGGGGAAAAAAGCGAATTTACTGCCTTGCTCAAAAACTGAAGAACCATCCTCCCTACCAACAAGGGTTAATAAATATTTGTCTTTGTAACTATAATTAATCCTTGCTAAAATGGAAGTAAAAGTTCTTTGGTTGTATCCTGAACTTACTTGGTGTTTTGTAGGATCGGAACCGAGTGACAAATTATTAAACGAAACTACGTCATTAGGAAACCCTTCAGCACGAGCACTATTCGTTTCTATTGCATTTTTTTGCATCGTAAAACCAGCCAAAACTGTTAAACGGTTGTCACCATACTCCGTTTCATATGTAAGCGTATTCTCATTTAGTATACTTTTATAGACCTCATTTGCAATGTCGGCTCTACCTCCAGTTCCAGCTAACCTTCTCGCTGGAATGATATTTCCTAAATAATCATTCATTTTGAGAAAATTCATGTTTACTCCAACTGTAGATCTTAATGTTAGTCCTGGAATTGGATCAAACTCAACATAGGCATTAGAAACCAAATTTGTTATTCTGTTGTGATTCACTTCGTGATTGATTCTAGCAACAGGATTTTCCTCAGTACTAGAGCTGTATGGGTTGATTCCAGTATATGTGCCGTCCTCATTATATACTTTTCTTGTAGGAAGAATTCTCATGTACAACTGATCTAGATTAACTTTATTCGCTTCTACTTTTCTATCAGTCAAATTAAGACGAACTCCAGTTCTAAAATTTTCATTTAAATCCGTGTCGAAATTTATTCTCAAATTATTTCTGTTGATTCCACTTGCTCTGATTACACCATCCTCTACGTATTTATTAAATGAAATATAATAATTAGATTTTTTTGAGTTTCCGCTTACTGTTACATCAGTGTTAGAAACCAAACCGTCTCTTAGAACCAAGCCTTTCCAATCGGTTGGAACCATTGACTGATAATCTGGATATGGTACAGCCAATGAGGTGTCATTGGCTCCATAACCATCAGCTCCAGGCACGAAAGTTACTGCTTCGTTCCAATATTCAGCATAGGTATTGAGATCAGCTGTTTGCGGCATTCTAGTAACTTTTGAAAAAGTTGTGTAATGATTGACTGAAACATTAACAGTTCCTTCTTTACTGGCTTTTCCGCTTTTGGTATTTATAAGAATTACACCTGCAGCCCCTCTTGTACCATAAATTGCCAAAGAACTTGCATCTTTTAAGACTTGGATAGACTCGATATCATTCACATTTAGGTTCGAAAGATTGTATCCTGTTCCAGCGATGAATCCATCAATTACATAAAGTGGTGTATTATTACCATTGATTGAACTAACTCCTCTAATCCTAATTGCAGCACCAACACCAGGTTCACCACTAACTCGAGTGACTTCAACCCCAGCAGCTTGACCTTGAAGTAAGTTATCGACCCTGGAAACTGGTTTGTTTTCAATAGCATCGCCCTTAATTTGTGAAATGGATGAAACAAGATCTTTTTTTCGAACACCACCATATCCAGTTACAATAACCTCTTCTAAATTGGCAATATCTTCTTGCATAACTATTTCCATGGTCGAAGATGCGCTTACTGCTTGAGATAAATAACCTACATAAGAAAATATAATCACAGCATCATCTTGAACAGACAATTGGAAGTTTCCATCAAAGTCTGAAACAGTTCCATTTGTTGTACCTTTTTCAATAATACTAACACCCGGAAGCAGGTTTCCACTAAAATCTGATACTGTACCTTGAATCATTTGCTGAGAAAAAACAAATGAGGAATAGCAAGAGAAAATTAGAAGAAAAAGTAATTTAATTTTTGTTGTTTTCATAATATTTTTTATTAATTCTTCAATTAATTATATCCGAAAAATATAAAAAAATTCTGATTAAATCAGTAATTAGGCAAAAAACAAGCATTGTTTTTAAGAAAAAACGAAAAAAAAAGATAATAAATTATGAAATTCTTGATTTTATCTAAAAAATTCAAAAAAAAATTTAATGATTTACGAAATCTATTTCGAATATTTTAATTAGTTATGGGCTTAATCAAAAATGAATAACTTTTATTGCCTGGTTCTATCATATATTTTGGTAATGGTCTTGCTCCCCAACTATTGTCACCTCCGACACCCATTTGTTTAAGATCTATATTAATACTAATAAAATTTCGCTTTGGTAGATCAATTGGTTTTCGCTGTTTTTTAACCATTCTCTTCCTTGCACTTCCAGTTTCTCCAGGTTTTTTTTCCATTACACCGTCATCAAAATCTTCAATAGTATTGTTGTGAGCGCTAAAAGAAATAAACGGATCCCCAAAAATTTTCAATCCAACACCTTTTTCATCTTTTAACTCAACCCATTTAACATCTGTCCTGTATCCATTTTCCTGAGGCCTAGAATATTCATATCCAAGATCCTCAACATTCAAATTGTAGATTCCTTGGTATGCTGAACTTTTTCTATCAATGTAGTTTTCGTGAGGACCGCGGCCATACCAGGTCACATTTTTGAATTTTTTTGGTATTTGAATATTCATGCCGAATCTAGGCATTTCAGCATCTTGAAGATTTCCACCATAACTGAAGTCATTTTGTACTTTTAATTCGCCATGACCATTTATCATAAATACTGTTTTGTATGATGATGAAATATTATCCAAGTCATAAGCCACATTGACAACCACATTATTTTCGATTACTTCGTAATCAATACTGGATAAATTTCTTTTGTGTGATGATATTTTCCATTCATTAGATCTAAGAGGTAAATTGTTTCCATAATCATTATCAATTGGTGCTCTCCAAAAATTTAAGTAGGGTGCATTATCTATATACTCTACTCCCCCAACGATGTAGTTTTCTAAATTTCCATTAGCTTTATTAAAAACAAGCTTTACCTTATCATTTGAAATTTTTAAGAATTTTTCTTCATCAAAAATATTAAGCTCTTTATTGGATTTTGATAAAAGATTCCTTGAATAAGTTTTTTTTATTTCAAGTTGTTCACTATGCAATGGATGATCAGAGGGTATCAAGTTTTTTTCATCAATTTGATATGTATTTATATTTAAATAGATGTCAGAATCTATTTCTTGATCATAGATTTTACTTAATAATTCTTTTGAAAACGGAATTTTAATAATTTTAGAGCCTTGAGGGCTTAAATCAATATTTAAACTTTTAGATTCAATAATTTTTCCGTCCATCAAAATTTTAAATTTAAAATCAAAAGAACCCAGATCTGTGAAAAAATAGTGATTGTCTACTTTAACTACAATATCAGAGGAATTTTTTACAAGTGAAAATTTAACGTCCTGATAAACTTTTTTTATCTCGGCCATTGCTGGATGAAAGGTTCTGTCTGGATTAACCAAACCATTCATACAAAAATTGGTGTCATTATGATATTGTGGAGGAGAGAAATCACCTCCGTATTTCCAATATTTTTTTCCCTTAGAGTTGAATGCAGCTAGTCCTTGATCCACAAAATCCCATATAAAACCTCCTTGCATTTGTCTTTCCTTGTAAACCATATCCCACAAATCAGAAATGTTCCCATTACTGTTACCCATTGCATGTGAATATTCAAGCCAAATAAATGGTCGATCAGAAAATTTCCCCAAGTATTCCTTGTTTATATCTTTCATTCTTGCATACATCCATCCCAAAACATCAGTGTGGGGTTTTAAATTGATATTGTTTTTTCTTTGTTTGAAATGTTCAGATGTTCGTTCATAAATTGTAAGCCTCGAATTGTCAAACTCTTTAATCCAATCGTACCCTTTTACAAAAACAGGCCCGTCTCCTGCCTCATTTCCTAAAGACCACATTAAAATTGAGGGATGATTTTTATCTCTTTCAACCATTCTAATCCACCTATCCATATGCATACTATCAAATTCAGGCTTGAACGCTGGAGTATTTTCTTTTTCATAACCAAAGCCGTGAGATTCTACATTAGCTTCATCTATGACATAGATTCCGTATTTATCACAAAGCTCATACCAATAGGGGTCATTGGGATAGTGTGAAGTCCTCACAGAATTAATGTTATTTTGTTTCATTATTTTTATGTCCTTTAACATTGACTCTTTGGAAACCACATGTCCCTTAAACTCATCGTGCTCATGTCGATTAACGCCTTTAAATAAGATTGGTTGATTATTAAGATATACAAGGCCTCTTTTAAGTTCAATTTTTCTAAAACCGACATGTTGACCAATTGACTCAAGTTCTTTGCCATCTTTAAAGGATGTTATAGTCAAATAATACAAGTTTGGTTTCTCGGCACTCCATAGTTCTGGATTCTTGATTTCATCATTTAAGTTGAATCTTAAAAAAGAATTGGCATTGACTTCAGATTCGCTTTGACTAGTGCTGACTAACTTACTGTTTTTATCATATAATTTAGAAATAACTTTTACTTTACTGTCAATCTCACTGTAATTTTTTATATCAACCTCAATATCGACTGAAGATTCATTTAAATCCTTATTAAGTTGAGTTTTAACAAAAAAATCTCTTATGGCTTGTTTTGGTTGTGCGTATAAAAAAACATCTCTCTCAATACCGCTTAATCTCCAAAAATCTTGATCTTCTATATAGGTTCCATCAGACCATCTTATTACCTGAACCATAATGGAGTTCTTACCTTTTTTTAAGTATTTGGTAATTTTAAATTCAGCTGGAGTTTTGCTACCCTCAGAATAACCTACTTTATTTCCATTGATCCACAAATAAAATGCAGAATTAACACCTCCAAAATGAATAAAAATTTCTTTGGATCTCCATTTAGGATCAATTTTAAATTGTCTATGATAAATTCCAATTGGGTTGTAATCCTTGGGCATAAATGGTGGGTCAATTTCGTATGGGTAAACAATATTTGTATAAACAGGAAAATCTTTAGTGTGAAATTGCCAATTGGATGGTACCGGTATTTTATTCCATTTTTTGATTACATTTTTATTTTTAAAAAAACCGTTAGGAACAAGATCTATTTTATCATAAAGTTTGAAATCCCATTCCCCATTCAAAGATTTATGCAAATCATTGTTAGAAAGAACTCTATTTAGCAATTCTTTCTCAGAGCTAAATGGATAAAAAGTAGAATGCGGCTCTTCTGTATTTAGTGAAAAAATGGATAAATCTTCCCACTCCCGTTTCTGTCCATTTGAGATTAAAAAACCTATGAGAAAAAACAAACATGTTAATTTTATTTTGTGCATTTGGATTAAATATTTTACTAAACTTACATAAAAAAATAATTTTAATTGACTTTGTAAATGATTGAATAGAGATCAATATTACATGTTTTTAAATATTTAGTATATTGAAATTTTAATGTGGATTTTTATGAAATTAACTAAACTCATTTTTATATACTTACTCACTTTAACTTTAATAAACTGTGACAAAAATGATTTAAATAAAGATGAGAAACCAAATATACTATGGCTTGTAACGGAGGATAATTCTACTCACTACATGAGTTTATATAACAAGGGGGGAGCTAAAATGCCAGCAATTTCGGCACTTGCTAAAAATGGTATTGTTTTTAATAATGCTTTTTCCAATGCACCTGTTTGTTCCGTAGCAAGAAGTACAATAATTACTGGAGCTTATGCTCCAAGAATTGGCACGCAGTATCACAGGAAAATGAAGAGGGTTCAACTTCCTGAACAAATTAAGCCCCTTCCAACATACCTATCAAAACACGGTTACTACACGACTAATAATTCAAAAGAAGACTACAACTTTGTAAAAGAAAATAAGATTTGGGATGAGTCATCTGGCAAAGCATCTTACAAAAACAGAAAAAAAGATCAGCCATTCTTTCATGTTCAAAATTATCATAACACTCACGAGGGTAGTCTTCATTTCAATGAAGCTCAATTAAAAAAAGGATTGGAATCAAATAATCTCGACTCAATTAGTCCATTTCCCTACCATCCTGACTCACCTACATTTAGATATACTCAACATTTATATTACAAGCATCACAGTGATGTTGACAAAGAAATCGGTAAATTTTTATTTGAGCTTGAAGACGAAGGTTTGATGGAAAACACTATTATATTTTATTATGGTGACCATGGTGGTGTATTACCAAGAAGTAAGGGCTACTTATATGAAACCGGACTCAATATTCCACTGGTAGTATATATTCCAGAAAAGTGGAAACACCTAAATCCATTTGAAGCCGGTACCAGAACATCAACTTTTGTTGATTTTGTTGATTTGGTTCCTACTGTTTTGTCATTAGCGGGAATCAAACTACCAAATTCTTTAGACGGAACTCCCTTTTTAGGACAAAATGTAAATAAGGTTAATCTAGAAAAACAGGACATAACCTATGGATATGCTGATAGATTTGATGAAAAATATGATTTCGTTCGATCTGTTCGAAAAGGTGAATTCAAATATATCAGAAACTACCAACCTTTTAATGTGGATGGGCTTTACAATTTTTACCGATATAAAATGTTAGCTTACAAAGAATGGTACAAATTGTACAATGATGGAAAATTAAACGATATTCAAAGTCAATTTTTTGAACCCAAAAAACCAGAAGCTCTATATAATATTATTGATGATCCTTTTGAAACAAAAAATTTAGCTAAGGAAAAAAACTACAAAGAACAATTGTTAGATATGAGAAAAGAATTGAAAACCCATTTAATTTCAATTAATGATCTCAGTTTTATCCCTGAGCCTCATTTTATCGAAAATGGTTTGAATGATGTGGAAGCTTACTCAAAAAAAAATAAAGAATTGATTAAAAAGCTAATTGATATTTCTGATTTGAGTTTAAATGAATATCAAAATATAGCCTCCTCAATTAAAGATGCTTTAAATGATGATAATCCATGGATTAGATACTGGGGTTTAATTTCATGTTCTTCATTTGGATTGGAAGCAATCGAAAATTTATCTCAAATAAATAATTTATTTGAATCAGATCCTGAAAATTTGGTTAAGATCAGAGCTGCAGAGTATATGTTGTTAAATAATAAAAAAGTTGATCAAGAAAAAATTAATAGCTTATTAAAAAGTGCAAAATCAGAAACTGAAGCCAATCTGATGTTAAACACTTTGGCTTTAATTAAAACCAAGGATCCAAGATTCAAATTACAGCTCAATAAAGAAGAATTTCCAGCAAGCTGGCTTCCCCCAGTTAGAGAACAAAACGCGCTTGTTAACAGGAGAATGAATTACTTAACAAACAATGAATAAAATTTCAACAAAAATTATTATTATTTCTCTTTTAACTATTTTGATTTCTTGTCAAAACAAAAATATTAAAGATGGGAAACCAAATATTATTTTAATCGTTGCAGACGATTTGGGTTGGTCTGATGTTTCCTATATGGGTTCAAGTTTTTATGAAACTCCAAATATTGATGAACTTTCTAAAAATGGAATGACGTTTTTAAACGGATATGCTTCTTCTGCAAATTGCGCACCTAGCAGAGCTACAATGTTAACTGGAAAATATCATCCCTACCACGGAATTTACACAGTAAGAAACTCTGATAGAGGAAATCGTAAAACTAGAAAAATCATTCCCATTGAAACAAAAACTAAACTTGAACTAAATCATTTTATATTACCAGAAATGCTTAAATCTAAAGGATATGTTAATGGTCATTTTGGAAAATGGCACATGGGACCTAAAGGGTATTATCCCGAAGATATGGGGTTTGACATTAATGTAGGGGGGAACGAAAACGGTGGACCAGGTGGTTATTTCCCACCATACCCTAGTGTTAATAAGAATTTAAAAATGGACCAAAACGAAGAGTATTTAACTGATCGATTAGGAACTGAGGTGGTTAAATTTATTGAGAAAAATAAAGAGAACCGATTTTTTGCATATGTACCTTTTTACTCTGTACACACGCCCATACAATCTAAACCAGACTACGAAATTAAATACAAAAAGAAGAAAAGTGATGATTTTCATAATAGAGCTGATTATGCAGGAATGATACAATCATTGGATGAAAATATTGGTAAAATATTAAATAAAATCAAAGAACTTAATTTGGAAAACAATACACTAATTATTTTTACATCTGACAATGGAGGAATAAGATCCATTTCAAATCAACATCCTCTGCGAGCTGGTAAGGGTTCCTATTATGAAGGGGGAATAAGAGTTCCTTTAGTTATTTGCTGGCCCGGTGAAATAAAATCTGGATCTAAATCATATGAAAGAGTAAGTAACATTGACTTTTACCCAACTTTAAAAAAAATAGTTGGTTATGACAAGGAAATAGATTTAGATGGAGAAGACCTTACTTTGATTTTTGAGGAAAAACAACTAAAAGAAAGAGAATTATATTTTCACTTTCCAATCTACTTGGAACCCTACAATGTTCATAAGGATAGTGGAACTGATCCTTTATTTAGAACAAGACCTGGATCAGTAATTATCAAGGATGATTGGAAGTTACATAAATATTACGAAGACAATAAAATTGAATTATATAATCTTCTTAATGATGTTTCTGAAACTACTAATTTGATTGAAACAAAAAAAGAAAAAGCAAAAGAGCTTTTGGAAGATTTAGACAATTGGCTTAAAGTTAAAAACGCACCGCTTCCCATAAAATTAAATCCTTTGTATGACCGTAAATATGTTGATAGTTTAATGTATTTAATTCAAAAAAATAAAGTTTTCGGAAAGGTTAATAAAAATGAATCAAGAAGTGATCTTAATCCTTTTTAAATTAATATTCAAACCTGTCGGGGTTTAATTTATTGTATTGATCATTAGCCATCAAACCCAGGAAAATAGGGTCTCTTAATGAAGTATTCCAAATTTGGAACTTATTTATTAAACTATCATAAATCTTATTGTTTTTTTTCAAATTACTAGTTTCTGAAAGTTCCTTTTTCAAATTGTAAAGTGCATTAACTTGTTTATTGTTTATGAATTTATAGTCACCTGATCTGATTGCAGAACCCTGAACTCTCAAGTTTGGATCATTTTGCATTAAATTGTTTCTCCAAAACAAATAATCGTGAGGATCTTTTTTATTGTCTCCCTTAATAAAAGGAATAAGACTAACTCCGTGTAATTCATTTTTAGATTTAACATTTGGGGAAGTAATAGCTTTTAATGTGGCAAAAATATCCAATGAAATTACAGGCTTATCAAATACCTGACCCCCCTCAATTTCATTGGGCCACTGCATTAAGAAAGGGACACGAATCCCTCCCTCAAATAAATCACCTTTTTTTCCTCTAAGTTGTCCATTGTCTGAGTCTCCCTTTAGCCTTCCACCATTGTCAGACAAAAAGTAAATTATCGTATTTTCATATATACCTTTAGCTTTAAGTTTTGAAATAATATCTCCAACACCGTCATCAACTGCGCTAACCATTGCAGCATAAGTTTTTCTGTTTATTTCTTTTATATGATCATATCTTTTCAGATATTCTTTAGTAGCTTGAAGAGGACCATGAGGAGCATTATAAGCTAAATAAATAAAAAAAGGAACATTTGCATTTCTATCGATAAAATCAACGGTTTCTCTGGAAAGTGCATCAGTTAAATATTCTTTTTCCTCGATTCTTTTATTATTTCTGAGTAGCTTGGTTCGATATGCATCAAATTGGCTTTTAACCTTAGTTTCATCTTCCAAATCCCACTCATTGGGAAAATATCTATGGCCACCAGTTAAAAAACCAAAAAATTCATCAAATCCTCTTTTTAGAGGTCTTAAACTTTCATGAGCACCCAAATGCCATTTTCCGACTGCAAATGTCCTATAATTTGAAGTTTTTAACATGTCTGCCATTGTTTGTTCACTAAGCGGAAGACCCATTTTCGGATCTTTAGGAGCAAATAAAGGATTCTTTCCAAAACCAAAAGAATCTTGATATCTGCCAGTCATTAAGCCTGCTCTGCTGGGGCCACAAACCGGATAGGAAACATATCCGTTAGAGAAGACTACTCCGTTATTTGCTAATTCATCAATGTTTGGTGTAACAATATCTTTTGACCCATTAAATCCAACATCAGCATAACCTAAATCGTCAGTCAAGATTAAAATTATATTTGGTTTTGGGTTAATTTTTTCAAAACCTAAAAACTGATTTATTAGAAAAAAAATCAATAGTAAAATAAATTTCATTTTTATTTAAAATATGCGTTTAAGCTAAAGTTATATTAATTAATTTAAAAGAGTTGCCTAACAAACTAAAATTCAATTAAAAATTATATTTTTATGTATAACAAACAACAAAATAAGTTTTGATATGAAAAGAATCGGTTTTACCAGATCAATCCTACTGTTATTCATCATTGTGTCTTTTAGTTGCAATGGTGTTGATAAGAAAAGTAGTAAACCAAACGTAGTTCTTATTTATTTAGATGATCTAGGTTATGGAGATGTTAGTTCATACGAATTAGGAACTCTTGAAACACCAAATATGGACAAAATTGCAAATGGTGGTATAAGATTCACTAATGGATACGCAAGTTCAGCGACTTGCAGCCCAAGTAGATATGCACTAATGACGGGAACATATCCCTGGAGAAATAAAAGAGCTAAGATCATTACAGGTGGAAATTTGATTATAGACCAAACTGAAATGACTTTACCAAAAATGTTTAAATCAATGGGCTATCAAACAGGAGTTGTAGGAAAATGGCACTTAGGACTTGGAAAAGATGGACCAGTTGACTACAATAGTTTAATTAGTCCTGGACCAAATGAGGTTGGCTTTGACCACTCATATATTATGGCGGATACACAAGATAGAGTTCCAACTGTATATATTGAAAATGGTAATGTAGTTAATTTAGATCCAAATGATCCGATAGAAATTAATTTTGGAGATGATGATTATGGGTTACCAAGTGGAACAAAAAATCCTGAACTTTTGAGTATGAAATGGCATCATGGTCATAACAAAGCAATTGTCAATGGTGTTCCAAGAATAGGATACATGAAAGGAGGTGAAAAAGCAAAATGGAGCGATATTGATATGGCAGATGAATTTATAAATAAAGCAAAAGAATATTTAGATACTGTCAAGGATAAACCTTTTTTCCTGTTTTACTCACTTCAACAACCACATGTTCCAAGAACACCTCACCCCAGATTCGTTGGAACCTCAGGTATGGGACCAAGAGGAGATGTCATTAAAGAGGCTGATTGGTGTATTGGAGAAATGTATAATTACCTTGAAGAAAACGGTATTTTAGAAAATACTATCATCATAATTTCTAGTGACAATGGACCTGTTTTAAATGATGGCTATTATGACGATGCTGTTGAAAAATTGGGAGACCACACGCCTGCAGGAAATTTAAGGGGAGGAAAATACAGTTTATATGAAGCTGGAACAAGAGTCCCATTTATAACTTACTGGAAAGGTAAAATCAAACCACAAGTTTCAAACGAAATTGTTACTCAAATTGATTTCTTAAATTCATTTTCATCACTATTAGGATCTGATATAAAATCTAATGATGGTGTTGATTTGTCCAGTGTGTTTTTTAAAAATTTTGGTAAAGGACGGGATGAACTAGTTATTCAGGCTACATCAAGAACTGCATTCAGAAAAAATAATTGGGTAATGATTCCTCCTTACAATTTAATAGCTGTAAACCCTAGAGTTAATATTGAATTAGGTAACTCAAAAGATTATTTATTATTCAATCTGGATGATGATATATCTCAACAAACTAATTTATCAAAAAGTAATCCTGATAAATTGAATGAAATGATTGTTAGGTATGAGGAAATTTTAGGTAAAAACAGAAACGAAGCTGAAGAGCTTGAACTTGAGTAATATTTATGCAAGTTTTAGTAACAGGGGGATTAGGTTATATAGGCTCTCACACTAGTGTTTTATTGTTAGAAAAAGGATATGATTTAGTAATTGTTGATGATCTTTCTAACTCTAATGAAAAAGTTCTCATAAACATCAATAAAATCACAGGAAAGAATCCAATTTTTGAAAAAATTGATTTAAAAGATAAAGATTCCGTATCTCAACTTTTTAAAAATTATGATTTTGATGGAATAATTCATTTCGCCGCTCATAAATCTGTGAATGAAAGCGTGAACTACCCAGAAAAATATTTTGAAAATAATGTTGGATCACTAGAAAATATTATTAGTGAAATTAAATTGATTAAGAAACCAATGAACTTTATTTTTAGCTCAAGTTGCACTGTTTATGGACAAGCTGATTCAATGCCAATAAATGAAAGTTTTAAATTAAAAAAAGCAGAATCTCCCTATGGTCAATCTAAAAAAGAATGTGAAGAAATTCTCGAAACTCATCATAAATCAGATCATCCCTTTAAAAACATTACGCTGAGATATTTTAATCCCATTGGCGCACATCCTACCGCTTTAATTGGGGAACTTCCACTCGGCACACCTGAAAATCTTGTTCCATACATTACACAAACTGCGATCGGAAAAAGAGATTATTTAACTGTTTTTGGTAATGATTATAATACCAAAGATGGAACATGCATAAGAGATTACATCCATATTATGGATTTAGCACATGCACATATTTCTTGTTTAGAGAACCTAATGAAAGTTGATGACGATAATTTTTTTAAAGTCTATAATGTTGGTAGTGGCAAGGGAACTTCAGTTTTGGAGTTAATCAATCTTTTTGAAAATGTTAATCAAATAAAATTAAATTATAGAATTGGAAAAAGGAGAGCTGGGGATATAGTTATTGCATATGCAGATACTTCTAAGATAAAAAATGAGTTAAATTGGGAAACAAAACACAGTTTGGAAAATGCATTAAAAACAGCATGGAATTGGCAATTGAATATTAATTAAAATGAATACAAATATTAAAGTTAAATCTCCCGGAAGAATTAATTTAATTGGAGAGCATATTGATTACAATGGTGGTCATGTTTTACCTGCAGCGATTGACTTAAATATTAATTTTTATCTAAAAAGAAACTTTACAAAATTCTGTAATATTGAATCAGTTGGATTTGGTAAATTTTCATTTGACATTAATGAATTAAAAATTGAATCAAAACAATGGAAAAATTACCTTATCGGCGTTATACAAGAAATAAAAAAAGTAAACAACAATATAGAAGGTTTCGACTGTAAAATTGAAAGTAAAATTCCCAGTGGCGGTGGAATTAGTTCATCAGCAGCTCTTGAATGCGGGTTAGCTATGGGTTTAAATGAACTTTTTGAATTAAATATTGAAAAAATTGATATCGTAAAAATTTGCAGAAATGCTGAACATAATTTTGTAGGCACAAAATGTGGGATCATGGATCAATTTTCTGTTGTCTTTGGAAAAAAGAATAAGTTGATTTTTCTAAATTGTAAAACATTAAATTATAGTTTGGTTAATGCTGTTTTTGACCCCTATTCAATAATTCTTCTGAACACAAATATTTCCCACAATCTTGCTGAAAGTGAATACAACAAAAGAAGGAAACAGTGCGAAACAGCATTAAAAATCATTAATTCAAAAAATTATAATTTCAAAGATATTTGTGAAATACCATTAATAACTTTAAAAACTTTTAAAGATATACTCAATGCAGAATTGTATGAAAAAGTTGAATATGCAATTTATGAAAACCAAAGAACTATCGAAGCTGCCAAATCAATTGAAAACAGTGAATTGGAAACTTTTGGTAAACTAATGTATGAATCGCACATAGGATTAAGTGAAAAATATAAGGTTAGCTGTAAAGAACTTGATTTCTTAGTTGAACTGTTTGAAAAAGATGAAAATGTTATCGGATCAAGAATGATGGGAGGTGGATTTGGTGGTTCAACCATTAACTTGGTAAAAACAAGTTATGTTAAAGAATTCCTTGAAATCGCAAAAAATGAATATTTAAAATCTTTTAAAAGAAGTTTATCTTCCATTGTTACATCCATATCAAATGGCGTGGAAATTCAATGATTATTATGATAAAAAATAAATCACACTATAGAAAAAATATTTTAACTGGTGAATGGGTGCTAGTTAGCCCCAACAGAATTAAAAGACCATGGCAAGGTGAAGTAAACAAGGCTGAAATTACAGAATCGAAGACATACGATCCAAATTGCTACCTATGCCCTGGAAATACTAGAGTGAATGGGGAAAAAAATGACAACTATAGCTCTACATACAGCTTTATTAATGATTACTCTTCACTAGTAATCGATCAAATTGATGAACATTTAACAGAAGGTTTACTTGAGGCTAAAAGTGAAAAAGGAATTTGTAAAGTAGTTTGTTACTCACCCAACCACTCCCAAACAATGTCAAAAATGAATGTCAGTGAAATAAAGTCAGTTATAAATTTATGGCGTAAAGAATACAAATCATTAGGATCATTGGAGGAAATCAATCATGTTCAAATTTTTGAAAATAAAGGAGAAATGATGGGTTGTTCAAATCCACATCCACACGGTCAGATCTGGGCGCAAGAAACTATTCC
>Ga0209036_1000497_pt1 | contig 17288 bp, 15 predicted proteins | sample MarorgKNORR_S2LV_3_FD_188222 | JGI IMG/M metagenome (GOLD analysis project Ga0209036, IMG submission 188222) | Marine microbial communities from the Southern Atlantic Ocean, analyzing organic carbon cycling - DCM_A/KNORR_S2/LV (SPAdes) (version 2) | ecosystem: Environmental > Aquatic > Marine >... | reverse complement strand
TAGGTTCTAGCCCTCTTTTTTCTGCCAATTCAAAGCACTTATCTCTTCTTTCTAAGTTTTTTGCATAATGCCAAACTCTCATTTCTTCATCCAAAGTGGGATTTGAAAAATGATTATTTGATATATGTTCTTTTTTCTTAATAAAAAATCCTCTTGCTTGAGAAGACCATGGAAATAATAAAATCTTTTCTTTAATAAGGTACTCAAGAAATTCTTTATTTACTCCAACACAACCTGGCCACACAGGCTTAATCATTTCAGCTAAGCTAAAATTATTGCTAAGAACAGAGAATGGTTCTATTTTATTTTTTAACGCAATATTTCTAGCCTCAGAGAACCTGTCTAACTCCCAATTTGAGGCTCCTAATACATCAATCAAACCCTCATCACGAATTTCTGACAATGCATGAACAAATTCATCAACTGGTACATCTTTATTATCTCGGTGAAGACAAAAAATATCTATTTTTGAAAGTTTAAGTCGATCAAGTGATTCAAGAATTTGGGGTCGAATAAACTGTGGCTCACATTGAGGAGTATGAGCAGCCTTGCCAATAACAATTACATCATTTGCAACTCCTCTGGAATTAATCCAATCACCAAGATATTTATCCCCTTTTCCATCATTATAAATATAAGCTGTGTCAAAAATTCTTCCACCTGATCCGAAGAAATGATCAAACATTGTGAACGCATGCAGATCAGAGGTTTGATTATCACAACCTAGTGCAAGCCTCGAACCAATTTTATTAATTTTTGGTAAAGTCGTTTCTTTGAGTATTGGTATTTTCATCTTAAAAAAATGCGATGAGTAAATTGGGGAGTTTTTTAAGGAACTTTTTGGGCATTCGATTTTTATTTTTTCTCTCCATTGATCAAGCCAAAACATATTACTCTGAGTTTCAGCATGAGTAATAAAGTCTGATTCTATTTTTTTCTCAAGAATGCAATTAGAAGCATGTTCAATTTCTCTAGCAAATAAACCAAATTCATCAAGACACGAAATTTCTTTTTTACCTGCATTTGGAATTGAAATAAAAATAGATGATTTTCCATCTTGAAATTGTCCACAATGCCATGGTTGATTTACAGTGATGGATTTTTGGTTGCTTGATATAACAAGATTATTGGCAAAGTTTTCATTTATTGCACAGCTAATTTTTGCCTCAATTGTCTCTGAAAAAATTAAATGTGCATGTGACTGAGAGTCAACACCTGTTTCATCTAATTGACCTGATGCAGAAAACTCTTTTGGTTCTGCAAATGGAGCTCCCTGCAAATGACCTGCTATTAACTTACACATTGTAAGGGGATAACATCCTATGTCTAAGATTGCGCCACCCCCTAAATCGGGATTTCTTAATCTATGATCCTTTGCAACCTCGGCCGCAAAACCGAATGAAGCTTCAATTAAGATTTTTTCTTTTGTATCTGAAAAAATATTTAAATTTTCTAAAATATTTTTTGTTTGAGGATGCATTCTATACATGAACCCTTCCATTAAAAAAATATTTGATTGAATAGCTAGATCAATAAGGATCATGCTCTCATAAGCATTCATTGCAAATGGCTTCTCACAAAGAACATGTTTACTATTTTTAATAGCTGCTAATGTATGAACAAAATGTTCGCTATGGGGCGTTGCGACATAAACTGCATCTATTTCAGCTGAGGATAAAAAATCTTCTAGTTGATAATAAGCATCAATGTTAAATTTTTTAGCAAAAGCATTCGCTGCATCAATATTTCTGCCAAATACTGATATTAATTTAGAATTTGAGGTTGATTTTATAGAATGCCCAAAAGCAGATGCTATTGAGCCAGAGCCAATAATCCCCCAATTAATTTGTTTCATGATTCAGTTTTTTGTTTTCTATTTCAAAAATTAATTTTTGATGATATGTCTTATCAATTGGATAGAAAGACACCAAAACAAAACTTAGAAAGATGCCAGCTAGAGGTATCCAAGTCATAACGAATTTTAATTCATATAATGTTTTCTCAGACTGAGTTGAGTTAGGCTCAAAACCAATTTGAGTTAAAATCATGCCAAGTAAAAGGGCGGCAAATGCAATGGCTGCTTTTTGGGCGAAGGTCATAAATCCATATAATGATGATTCTGTTCTAACACCAGTTTTCCATTCTCCATATTCAATTGTATCTGGAAGCATTGACCAAAATAGAACTCCTGTCGCCCCATTACCAATCCCAATAAAACCAAGAATAAGAAGTAGTTCAAATAATGAATCAATTGAAGAGAAATAAAAAATTAAAAATCCAATAATTAGTATTGTCATTGCAGTCATCCATGAATTTCTTTTTCCAATTTTTAGTGCAGCATATGCCCATAAAGGAATTGCCAAAAGAGCTGATCCGCTGCTTACTCCAAGAATTAATCCCTGATATTCGTGTAGATCAAGAGAGTATTTAACAAAATAAATTAAATTGTTATTAAACATTATTGAAGTGGAGCCAAGAATAAGAATTGATCCAAAAACAATCCAGAATGGATAATTATTTACAACTGACTTAAATACTTTTGCAAAGCTTGGCAGTTGTATTGCAGAAGAATTAAATTCTCTTTCTTGTACAAATCTAACAGTAATGCTCAAAACTATTACTGCCATAAGACCACATAAAATACCCAAGAAAATAAATCCGAAAGCTTCATTTGTGCCACCGAAGAATAAAACTATTGGAAATCCTAAGGCTGAGACCGTCAAAGTCCCAAAAGAAGCTCCAATCATCCTTGCAGTAGTTAGTTTTGTTCTTTCGTCACTATCATCAGTAATCCTTGCTGTTAAGGATGAATATGGAACGCTTACTATCGTAAAACATGTTCTATGAAATAAATTTATAGCTAATAAAAAAACAAAAAGTTCTGCCCCCTCAAATGGAGGAACCCAAAATAATAAGATGAAAGAAAAAGCTAATGGTATTGCTCCATAAAAAATATATGGGCGATAGCTCCCCATCTTGGTTCTTGTTCTTTCTGCCAGATATCCCATGAAGGGATCAGTAATTGCATCCCAAGCTATCCCAAGTGCATAAAGCCAACCGGCTAGAAGAGGAGATATGCCTACCACATCGGTGTAAAAATATAAGAGATATAGCCCCACCCCGCTCCAATACAAACAGATAGCATAATCTCCAATGCCGTAAGCTGCTCTAACTTTATTTGGTACTTTATTAGGACTCATAAATGTTCTTTGACTATAGCAGTCTTGTTGCCAGTTGGTAATATTTTGGAAGTGCATTAGTATAAAAACTCATGAAAAATAACCAGCAATATAGAGAGGGCTTTTCAGAAAATAATGGGGTAAAAATTTTTTATCGTGATTATGGTCCTGAAGACGGAGATCCGGTACTCATGGTTCATGGCCTAGGAGCTCAGCTTGTTCATTGGCAGCCTCATCTAATAAGTTTCTTGCAAGATAATAATTTTCGACCGATAGCTTATGATAATAGAGATGTTGGCTTGTCATCGAGGTTTACTGCTACGCCGTCCTTTTTATTGGACTACATTAAATACTTCCTAAGGTTGCCCATTAAATCAGAGTATAAAATTGATGATATGGCAGATGATGGAATTCAGTTATTAGAAACTTTAAAAATTGAAAAAGCTCACATTTTTAGCACTTCAATGGGTGGAATGATTGCTCAAATAATTAGCGCTCAATATCCTGAAAAAGTTAAAACTTTTACATTAATCGCTTCTACTGCATCAACTCCCAGTCCAATCAATGCTCCAACAAGGGCAGTCAGAGAAATTATGTTACAAAGGTCAAAAAATCCAAATGCTTCTTATGAAGAGATCATTAAAAGAGAGATAAAAATGGTTTCGCTTATTGGAATGGAAGGAAGAGAAGTTGATACTCCTGAGTTTAGAAAAGAGACGATAGAGAACTTAGACCGTTCCAAAGATGGATCTGGATATGCTAGACAACTTTTATCAATTCTTGCATCAAAGGATAGATTAAAAAAAATTAAAAAAATTAAAGCTCCCACACTTATCATTCACGGCAAAGATGATCCCATGATTCATGTTAAAAATGCATATAGGATGCACAAATTGATTCCGCATAGCAGACTTAAGATAATAAAAAATATGAGGCATCTTATAGAACCAGAAGTTCTCAAGCAATTTGAGGGAATGCTTTTAGAGCATCTTAAGATCAGCTCTTAAGTGCTTCAAGCTCGTCCTCACTAATAAGCAGCATTTCGCCTATTTGCATAAAAAGTGAATTTTCGTATTGATCAACATTATCATCTGACAAAATCACATCCCAGATATTCGACAAAATCTCAATTTTCATTCTTTTAGTGCAGTTACTATTGATAATGTTGATAAATGGGTTAAAAGACTCTTTGTGACTTGTCCACTCCTTTAGCTCTTGAAAGGCATCCAAAAAATTGCCTTCAGGGTATAAATCTAAATAAAAATTTTTAATTTCTTCTATTTCTTCCTCATCTACTTTTCCGTCCATTCGAGCTATCTCAATCATTAAACATAAAACAGCCGATACGTGAGGCGGCATATCATCGGCACTTCCAGAAATATCAGAAAATAATTTTTTTTTGAAAATAGATAACATGATTTTGAAAAATAATTAAAAATTAACTATACCAATCTTTTTTGAAAAAATAACCACAATGGCCATTCAATCCCAAACACGCATCAGTCCTTCTTGTGCGGTTGAGGCAATTAATTTTCCTGCTTTGGTATATATTGATCCTCGAGAAAAACCTCGAGCGTTTTGAGAAATTGGACTGTGCATGTGATGCAAAATCCAGTTATTAAAATTGACTTTTCCATGAAACCACATCACATGATCTAAGCTAGCACTTTGAAATTTTTTAGACATAAAATTTACTTCATGAGGATTTACAGCCGCTCCAAGCAGTCCCATGTCAGAACAATATAATAATAATGCTTGATGAATTCTTTCATCTTTAGGCAACTTACCAGTTGGCTTCATCCAAGTGCTCCTGTAAGGTGGCAATTTTTCTACTTTTAACAAATCCATTGGTTCAACTTGTCTTGTTTCAATTTCTCTTTCTCGGAGCCACATGGGCAAGTAGTCCTTAGGAATTTTTTTTTGTACGTCTTTTCTTAAATCTAAATCACTTTTAAGGTTTTCTGGACCTGCAATTTTTGGCATTTTTATTTGATGACTTAGGCCCTTTTCTCTTTTTTGAAATGAAATCGAGCAACTAAAAATTGCTTCTCCATTTTGAATTGCGTTCACTCTTCTAGTCGTGAAACTCTTACCATCTCTAATTCGGTCAACTTCAAAAATAATATTTTGCTCAAAATTTCCTGGTCTCAGAAAATACGAATGAAAGGAATGAACCCATCTTGCTTTTTCGACTGTTTGATATCCAGCAATTAAGCATTGAGCCATAATCTGACCACCAAAGATTCTTTGAAACCCAACACTTTTTCCAGTCCAAGAGTAAAGATCTCTATCAATTCTGGTTAAGTTAAAAAGCTCAAGTGTGTGTTTAAGGGCACTATTCATTAATTTTAGTGATTTATTGAATTAAAATTTATCTTACATTGAATCAATTAAAACTAGAACTTTATCTCATCAAAAGTTAGCATATGTGCACCTGTAAATACTAAAATACAATCAAATGATAAACTCAGAAAGAATCAGCCTACCAGATCAACCCGATCAAAAAATTAATGTAAAAAAAACATTTAATATTGACACAAATCTCTCAGTAAAAGGCTACAAAGAAAAAACACAATGGGTACCTGAAATTGACTCAACTTATGTATTTGACAAAGATACAACTCTATCGATTTTAGCAGGCTTCGAACATAACCGCAGGGTAATGATTCAGGGATACCATGGAACTGGAAAATCCACACACATTGAGCAAGTGGCAGCTAGACTCAATTGGCCTTGTGTTCGAATTAATCTCGATAGTCACATAAGCAGAATAGATTTATTAGGTAAAGATGCCATTGTGCTAAAAGATGAGAAACAAATTACCGAATTTAAAGAAGGTATTTTGCCATGGTCTATTCAAAATCCCGTTGCTATTGTTTTTGATGAATATGATGCGGGTAGACCTGATGTGATGTTTGTGATTCAAAGGATTTTAGAGGTGGAAGGCAAATTAACTTTATTGGATCAAAATCATGTGATATCTCCTCATCCAAGCTTCAGACTTTTTGCAACCACCAATACTGTTGGCATGGGAGACGTCACCGGTCTTTATCATGGCACACAACAAATTAATCAGGGTCAAATGGATCGTTGGCATATATTATCAACGCTGAATTATTTGGAACGCTCACATGAAATCGATGTTGTTGCCGGTAAAGTGCCTGAGCTTAAGTCAGCAAAAGATAAAGCCTTAGTTAAAAGCATGATTCAGCTTGCTGATCTTACAAGACAAGGCTTTATCAATGAGGATATATCAACATTAATGTCTCCAAGAACTGTAATAACATGGGCTCAGAATTATATTATTTTTAAGGATATACAACATTCTTTTAAGCTATCATTTCTCAACAAATGTGATGAGGCTGAAAGACCAATTGTTGCAGAGTATTTTCAAAGATGTTTCGGTGAAGATCTGAAAGAAAGTCATAATCCAGAATCATAATAAATGAGCTGGGTTAAGAATCGAGAGGAGTTTAAGCAAGCAGTCCTCTCAGCAACAAGGGCTATATCTCATAATTCAAATCTAGAGAGTACTTCACAGACCTCAAGCCGGCCTCCTTCTTTGTCTCATATTTCTTTGCAAAATCCTCCAAGATCCTCATCTCAAATTAACTCCTGGAGAGGGGAAGCAGATTTCCAAGCTTTTTGGCATCTCTATCACAAAGAAAATCCCTCACTTAAAATGCCAAAAATAGCTAGAGATTTTTTTGCTGAACTAGAGCTTTCCAGAGTTGAAATGATTGGAGGAGAAGCTTTTCCTGGTGCAAAGACAAATTTAAGTTTGTTTTTAAACGCTGAAGCTAAGAAAAATATTGATAATAAAATCCCTTCTATCAATCCATTGGCTTCAAATTTATGGTTGAAAAAACTTAATGGTGATGAATTACATGAAGATAGTAAAAATATAGTTAATGCTTTTCTGTCTGCCGCTCCCAAAAATATCGATAAATTAGGCAAAAGATTAATCAAAGCTCAGAAGTCTCAAGAAGACTTTCAATTAATTGCTCTTGAATTGATGAAAGATCTTGATTTAATGCATGAACCGCAAACTAATAGCGATGAGGAGTCATTAGGAGATGAGTCAATTTCAGAAGAGCAACAAGCTCAGGATCAAGATCAAGACCAAGAAGAATTTGAGCAGACTTCGGAAGAACAAATAATTGAAGCTCAAACAGAGGGTATTGCAGATGAAGAAACTGATTTAATAGAAGAAGCTCAAGCGCCTATTGATTCAACTTCAATAGATGAAGAAATAGATTTAACAAGAAATTTTAATGAGGACTTAGATCAAACAGCTTATGAGGATTATCAAATTTTTACTTCTCAATTCGATGAAATAATAAATGCAATTGATTTAGCAACTCCCGAGGAGACACAAAGACTTAGAATACAGCTTGATCAGCTTATATCACCATATCAAACCACTATTGGAAAATTGGCCAATAGACTTCAAAGACTACTGCAAGCGCAACAAAACAGAAGCTGGAATTATAATCTTGAGGAAGGTTTGCTTGATACGGCTCAGCTTCACCGAGTTATAACAAGGCCTGGAGATCCTTTAAGTTTTAAACAAGAGAGTGAAAGTAAGTTTAAAGATACAGTTGTATCACTTTTAATTGATAGCTCTGGGTCAATGCGAGGCCGCTCGATGACTTTGGCAGCAATATGTGGAGATATCATAGGCAGTACGCTTGAAAGATGTTACGTCAAGACTGAGCTTTTAGGTTTTACTACAAAACATTGGAAAGGTGGTGATGCAAGAAAAGCTTGGGTTAATCAAGGCAGCCCCTCTAATCCAGGCCGATTAAATGATTTAAGACATATTATCTTTAAATCTGCTGATGACAATTTTCGTAAAGCGAGAAAAAGTTTTGGAATTATGTTGAGAGAGGGTTTGTTAAAGGAAAATGTTGATGGAGAGGCTTTAGCTTGGGCTCATCAAAGATTAAGTAAACGTAACGAAGAAAGAAAAATTTTAATAGTAATATCAGATGGAGCTCCAGTTGATGACAGCACTCTTTCAACAAATCACAGTAATTTTTTAGATAATCATTTGCGACAGATTATCAATATGATTCAAACTCAAAGCAATGTTGAGCTTCTTGCAATTGGAATTGGACATGATGTGACAAAATATTATGAAAAATCTATTACAATTAACCGAGCTGATGAGCTAGCTGAGGCTTTGCTGGATAAGCTCACGGAACTTTTCAATGATTAAAAAAAAGCATATAGTAGTGAATCTCACGTTACTGTGAGTAATAAGAGTATATAAAAATGAAAATTAAAAGAGTTGATGGGCCTCCAAAGGATATCTTGACATTTGATCTTGATGTGGAAAATGAATTAAACCTTACTCCTCAGCAAGTCGAAGATGTTGCTGAAATATTTAATACTCCACTAACCGGTGCTTATAACTGGGACTACACGGTTGCCGATAATAGAATTAAAAAACTTTATGAATTAGGCAAAGAATTAAACTGGAACGGCTCTATGGATTTAAACTGGGATTACAATCATCCAGCAGATGAGAGAATCATGCAGGCCGACGAAGATCTACCTCATGAGACACTTCAAGCATACGAAAGTTTAACTGAAAAAGAAAAGATTGAGTTCGATCGTCATGATGCAGCCGAACTTCTGAGTCAGTTTCTTCACGGAGAACAAGGAGCATTGCTAGTTGCATCGCAACTTACAGCATGTGCGCCTACTTATAATGCAAAACTATATGCAGCCTCGCAAACTTTTGACGAAGCTAGACATGTTGAAGTTTTTAATCGTTATCTTCAAGAAAAAATTGGTATGCATTACCCAATTAATAAAAATTTAAAGCTTTTGCTTGACAAAATACTTACTGATCCTAGATGGGATCTTAAATTTATTGGAATGCAAATTATCATTGAAGGTTTAGCACTGGCTGCTTTCCAAATGTTAAAAAGTTTATCAAAGGATCCGCTATTAACTCAGCTTCTTCATTACATAATTCGAGACGAAGCTAGACATGTTACATTTGGTATCAATTATTTGGAAGATTTCATCAAAACATTGACGCCTGAGGAAATTGAAGAAAGAGCAGAATTTGCATACGAGGCATGTGTTATTTCCAGAGAAAGACTCATTAATACAAAAGCCATGCAGAAATATTTAAAAATGTCTGAGGAGGAAGCTAGAGAATTTGCGTTATCAACAACTGCTAATACTGCTTTCACAAACTTTCTGTTTACAAGAATCATGCCAAATCTCTCAAGAATAGGTCTGCTTACAGATAAAGTGAGACCGAAATTTGAAGCATTAGGTTTGCTCGAGTACGAACATGCTCCTGATGACTTTGAATGTGATTGGAACGAGCTTGAAAAACCTTTAGAAAAATTTGGTGAAATTCCTAAGGTCATCTAATCAATTTTTATTTTTAGCGTCGCTTTGTGTAAGTGTCTCTTTATCGTCTGCGGTTCAATTAATAAAACCTTCTGAAAATTCTTATCTGGATATTCAAGAAGCCCTTATTCTAGCTGAACCGGGAGATATAATTAGGCTATCAGCAGGTATATTTACTTTAGAAGACTCACTTTCACTCGATGTGCCTGGAGTACAAATTGAAGGTGAAGGTATGGGGCAAACAATCCTCGACTTTAGCAATCAGCTCAGCGGTGCTCAAGGACTCAGTGTCACTTCAGATAATGTAACTCTTCAAGATTTTGCAATTCAAAATGCTAAAGGCGATGCAATAAAAGTAAAGGGTGTTACAAACATAAAGTTCTTAAGAGTGAAAACTGAGTGGACGAATGGTCCAAGCTCAGAAAATGGAGCTTATGGGCTATATCCAGTCGAATCAAAAAATGTTTTGATAGATGGATGTGTTGCAATAGGAGCATCTGATGCTGGAATTTATGTTGGGCAATCTCAAAACATTATTGTTCGAAATAGTAGAGCAGAATTTAACGTCGCAGGAATTGAAATCGAAAATTCTTACTTTGCAGATGTTTATAACAATACCGCAACAAATAATACTGGTGGAATATTAGTTTTTGATTTGCCTGGTTTACCACAACAAGGGGGACATCATGTGCGGGTATTTAACAACCGTTCAGTTGGTAACAATACCGATAATTTTGCACCTGAAGGAAATATTGTAGGCGAGGTCCCTAGAGGTACTGGAATAATAATTCAAGCAAATTCTGATGTGGAAATTTTTAATAATGAAATTGGGGAGAATGATACTGTAAATATTGCGGTGGTGACATATGGGAATGATACAGATGATAAAACTTACTATCCCCATCCTAAATCAATTCAAATTCATGGAAATACGTTTGGTCCAACTGGATATAATCCTGACACTAGTAAGGGAGAGCTAGCTAAGATACTTTTTGATTTATCAGGCGGAGATATGCCAGACATTTTTTGGGATGGTTTGTTGCCATTTACTCAACTTATATTTGGGCAACCAGAAAATGAAAAAATGGTAGTTGCTAACAACGGTAATGCAACATTGCTTGCCATAAAACCTATTGGTTATATGCTCCCCTATTTTGAGCCAGCAATTTTAGACATCCAAGAGTTTGATGGAGAGATTATTCCACTTGAAAAAGTAGAGTTTGATGAAACATTCTAAAAAAATTTCTTTATTAATTACTTTATTCATTTGTTTTGACACAAAATCTCAAAGCATTAGTAGTTTTGATTTTGAAAAATTTTCACATGTACCAAAATTTCTCAGTGATTATGGTTTTTTTAAGGATTTAAAAAATCAGAAGCCAGTTTCAAATGTCCATCCATATTCTTTATCGAGCCAATTGTTTTCAGATGAAACTGATAAGCTAAGATTTGTTTATGTGCCTGAAGGAAAAAAAGTTGGCTATGTAAAAAACAAAGTCTTTATATTTCCAGTTGGTTCAGTTCTTATAAAAACTTTTGCATATCTCAATAATAATGGTCCCCTGGAGGCTGAATTACTTGAAACCCGCCTTTTAATAAATACCAATAATGGTTGGAAAGCCATTAGCTATGTTTGGAATGAAGATCAAACGGATGCTAAAAGAGCAATAGCTGGAGCTACAATTCCTACAAGGTTTGTGAATTCTGCAGGAAAAATCAAAGATGTTAGATATCGAGCGCCTAATCAGAATCAGTGCAAAGAATGTCATCAATTAAAAAAAGTTATGACTCCAATAGGCCCTAAGGCAAGAAACATGAACAAATTAGTTGAATATGATGCTGGAGAGATGAATCAACTTGTCTATTGGGCAGCATTAGGATGGATTAACGAAAATCTTGGATCAACTTCAATCTCAAATTATGCTGATGTTAATGCGGTTTTGAATGAGAGAGCTAGGGCATACCTTGATATAAATTGTGGCCACTGTCACATACCTGGTGGTTCGGCAGACACAACAGGCTTATATTTGAACTTTACGGAGCAAGATAAAGAACAAATTGGAATATATAAAAAGCCAGTTGCGGCTGGACGTGCAAGTGGAAATTTAAAATATTCAATTGTTCCCGGTCATCCTGAGGATTCAATTCTTCTTTATAGGATGAGGTCATTAGATCCCGGAATCATGATGCCAGAATCTGGGAGAGCCCTCTCAGATGAAACGGGTATAAAATTGATTACTGATTGGATTGACAAACTATAGCCTTTAAATTTGTCTAGTAGCCCATAAGTAATTCATAATAGTTTTTTTTAGGAGAAAACTTATGTCAAAACACTCTGCTTTAAATACTTTTGGAAGATCTGGAAATCCAGCTTTTACAAGAAATTTTGATAATACTGGTGCGTTGCCACAGACAGAACGTATGACTCTCGATGGCGCTGTAAACAAAACAGCCATCTTGCTGTCACTTTGTTTCGCTGGAGCATTTATCGGTTGGAATATTCCTGCATTAGCGATGCCAAGTCTTATTATTGGAACCATTCTTGCATTCGTTACAATTTTTAGAAATCCATCTAAAGCGGGAACTACAGCACCATTTTACGCAGGCTTTGAAGGAGTTGCGCTTGGTGGAATTACAGTGTTTGCTGAAGCCCAATATCCCGGTATTGGTATTCAAGCTATAGGACTAACCTTTGGTATTCTTGCATCTTTACTGTTTTGCTATAAAAGTGGCATCATCAAACCTACTGAAAACTTCAGGCTAATGATTTTTTCAGCAACTATGGGTATTGCTCTTTTGTACCTGGTAAGCTTCATCATGTCTTTTTTTGGTTCAGGGATTGGCTTCATTCATTCTAATGGACTATTTGGAATAGGATTTTCATTATTTGTTGTTGGAATTGCAGCGCTTAATCTTGTTTTAGACTTTGATTTTATTGAAGAAGGCGCTGATCAAGGATTACCAAAGTATATGGAATGGTACGGAGCTTTCTCGCTAATGGTTACTTTAATATGGCTTTACATTGAAATATTACGCCTACTAATGAAACTAAGAAGCAGATAGATGAATGCTATATTTTTTAGCATTCTTGCTATATTTTCCTTATTTGTTTTTATGAATCTAGGAAAAATTAAAGCTTCAAAAAAGCAAATGGACAGAGATGACAGAATCAAATGGGGCAATCGTCGACGAACGTCATTTTTCAAAAATAAAACAACAATTGTTGAAGGTAAGGCAGAAGAAGTCAAAGACGACAAAGATAAATAATGCTTGCTGCCTTTGACTTTGGGATTTCAAATACAGATGTAGCTATATTTTCTGAAAACTCTGTTAAATACTTCACTGTTCCATCTTCTAAGGAAAAAATAACAACTAATCTTATAGAGAAAATACTTTTTGATCTTGAATTGCCTATAACAAAAGTTGAAGTATTGGGAGTTACAGGTGGCAAATCCTCAGATCTTGAGGATTCGTTGGGCGGAATAGAAATTATTAAAATTAATGAGATTGAAGCAATTGGACTGGGGGCAAAAAAATTATATGGCTTAGAAGATGAGTCTGCCCTCATTGTCAGTGCAGGAACAGGAACAGCTTGTGTTCATGCTCAAGGAGAAAGCTTTAATCATCTTGGCGGAATTGCAGTTGGTGGGGGTATGTTAGAAGGACTAGGATCTCTTCTGTTTAATACTTCAAATGGTGGAGAAATTAATGAATTTGGTGAAAAAGGTTCAAGACTCGAGCTTGATTTATTAATTGGAGATGTTGTAAACAAAATAGGCAATCTGTCACCAGAGCTTACAGCAGTAAACTTTGGGAGAGCAGCTTTTAGCTCCACCGATACAATGGAAAATACAGCAGCAGCACTATGTAATATGATTGGCGAGGTGATTGGGACAATTGCTTACTTAAATGCATTGTTAATTGCATCTGAAAAAGCATGTTTCATAGGCAGAACATCCTGCCTGTCAGAAATTAGAAATGGTATTGATCAAAGATTAGGGCTAGCAGGAGTCCAAGGACAGTATCAGCCAAATCGTGAATATGCCAATGTTATTGGAGTCCTGGAAGGAATTAAAAAATATAAATAATTCTTTTTTTTAATCTTAAATTAATTCTAGAATTTTTTTAACACATGAATCAACATCAAATGAGTTATTTATTAAATGATGTGAGTACTTTTCATATAAGCACTTCCTCTCTTCGAATGCATCCTTGATAGTTTGATTGGGTGATTTTGCAAACCCCCTTGCAGAAAAATTTTTAACTCTTTCAATTATCTGATCAAAAGGAACATCTAAAAAGAAAACGGTTGAATTATCCATTAAATAATTCATAGCTTTACTACTATAAATAGCACTTCCACCAGTTGATAAAATAATTTTATTAAAATTAATTTTTAATAGTATGTCCTCTTCAATCTCACGCAGTTTTAGATATCCTTTATTGTCTAAAATATTTTGAAGTGATTGGCCATACTCTTTTTCAATAAAAAAATCAGAATCTATAATTTCATAATCAATAATTTTGGCAAGCTCATTAGAAATGGTAGATTTTCCTGCTCCAGCCATTCCTATAAGTGAAATAGATCTCTTAGAAGATTTATTTGCTTGCATCAATTTGACACCTTGCAATTATTGATTCAGTGGCCAGTAAATTTTTTCTGGAGGTTCGAGTAGCAAACAAAATCTCACATATTAAAAAAATAAGAGACAAAATTAGACTAAGCATACAAAGAATAAATGCAATAGAAATAAAACTATCTAATGTGATTTGATTTATGCCGCCAACAAATAACGCACCAATTACGATGCAAACAATCAAGCCGCTTAAGGTACAAAAGAAGATTGAAGTATTGATGAATCGAGTACGAAGGATAAGTCTCGTTCTATTCATTAAAATTATTTCTTTATCCTCTAAATTTATTCTTTCAAGAAAGCTTTGAAGATATCTCAGTCTGTCTATAATCCTTCCAAGTCTGCCAGTCATTACATTCAAAAGAGCCCCAATGCCAGCCAATAAAAATACTGGAGTAACAGCAGTTTGCATGATTTCTGAAATAGATAAATATTCTGGCATTAATAAATAAATTAACCTTTAGTAATAAATTGTAGTCTTTTAAAAACAATATTAGAAATGAAAATAGCCTTTAGGAGAATTGGTGGAGCTAGGCGGGATCGAACCGCCGACCCCCTGCTTGCAAAGCAGGTGCTCTCCCAGCTGAGCTATAGCCCCACACAGGTTGATAATTGTACAAGATATCTTTTGCAGTGCAATATTGTCTTTTCAAAAATAAAAAATCTCGCAAGGAGCCAATAAAAAATCTATAATCAAACATTAAAATGCTATCAAAGACTTAGGGGAAAGAAGTCTTATCATTTTATTGACTCCTTTTGAGATGGTTCCTCAAAGGAGGTTACCGTAAACCCTGTGTTCGTCTTAGGGAACTTATGAAGGGTTCAGGGAGTAAAGCTACCACAACTTTTAATGGCAACCTCCTATGAGAAAATTGTTATAACTTGTAACTAAATCCTAATTTAAATGTTTGAGGTTTTTGCGATCTTGCTCCGCTCTTTGGAGCTCTAGCAGCAATGTCCTCATTATCTGTAGCGTTTTCTAATACGCCATATACATCTAACTTTTCACTCATTCGCTTTCTTATAGAAAGATCTATAAAGCTATAGGAATCTATGTTTTCGAAAGCACCACACTGAGCAGTAGAACAAGAGCTTCCATGATCTGCCAATCTTAAATATCCACTCCAACCACTTTCGGTAATGAAGCCTGCACTTAGTGCTAAGACTGAACTAGGGATATATGGAAGGTCATCTCCAGATGCCACAACACCAAAATAGTCACTGTCGAAGCTGTTTTCAAAGGTTGCATCAGTTGATGTGAATGTTAAGGCTAAAGGGAAACTTACCCCATCTCCTTCGATAACCATCGATCCATCAACTTCTAAGCCAGAAACATCAACTTCTCCTCCATCAAAAGTATCACCAGGATCACAGTCTCCACCATTAGAGTTTTTACACTCTGCAACTAAATTTGCATAATCGCTTGAGAAATACATTACTTCTAGAGCAGTGGTGCCTTTGTTATATCGAAAACCTAATTCGATATTATCAGCTTCCTCAGCGTCACCATTAAAGACAGGTGACATGCCTTGATGAAAACCAGCAACAAGCTTGAGGTTTTCATTCATGTCATAAGTTGCCCCAATTCCTGTAGTTGAATAATCGCCACTGGATTTTTTATTGATATATCCTGATTTTGGTTGAGTTCTGCTTCCTGAAACACCGTCATCCCATCTATTTTCAACTTTGTCATATTCTTCTGATCTGTATCCGACGGTTACTGTCAACCTGTCCATTGAAATAGTATCTTGAACAAAATAGGATGTAGCATCAGTTTCTCTTAATCTATTATTGCTGCTTGTGAAACCAGTACCACAATCATATAGAGCTGAGTTTGTTCCAGAAGAGCTTTGTTGAAAACATTCATATCCCTGCATTCTGCTCTCATAGTCCTCTAGGTCTCTGTAACCAAAAGTTAGAGAGTGATTTTCTATATCAGTAGATACTTGAAACTGGATACCTTCATTCCCATAGAATCTATTATTGTGCTTTAACTTTACTTCAGTCGCTTGAGTGCCATCAAGAATTCCTTGAGCAATTGCATTACCAGCATTTGCTGCCTCAATAACTCCATTTATACTATTACTCACTCCGCCTGTCTTGCTGTTATTTGCTTTGTCAACTTTGAACCAATCTCTATGATAATCATTGCTAAATGACGTCAGAACTATATCAACATTACCAAAAGACCCTTTGTATGTGATAGATTCTTGTTCTCCATCATTATCCATCATGTCATATTGAGTCATCCCATAACGCATTCTTGGGTTCTTATTAAAGCTTGCCTGTGAAAGACCTACATATGTTTGTTCAGAGGACTCATCTAAATCAAGATATTTAAATGTAACCTCGTGATCTCCAGATGAATAACGCAGCTTAACTAGCATGTCAGATTTTTGAAAACCTGTATCACCACCTACATTAGCAATAGAATCAAAACCATCAGTAGCATGTTCATGAAATTCAACCATGCCACCAAATGTTCCATTATCTCCACCCATAACTGCATGAGATCTAGTCATGCCATTATCTCCAATTTCTTGGACAAATTTACCTCTTCCTTCTGTGGGAATTGGTGTGCTTATTAGGTTTAAAGCTCCTCCAATCGTACTAGGGCCCTGCGTAATAGCAGATGGGCCTTTGAGAACCTCAACAGCATGGATTCTTCCCGTTGTTGGGAAATAGTATGCTGATGCAGATGTATAAGGAGCAGGAGCGACTAACACTCCATCTTCCATAATGGTTATTTTGCCAGATCTATCTAAACTTGTGCCCCTTATAGAAATGTTCGGCCTTAAGCCATAACCATCCTCTGTCCTGAAAAAGACTCCAGGTACCGCAGAAAGAATTTTATGTATATCTGTATCAATTACTTTTTGCAGATCTTCATTAGAAATTACTGTTACAGATCCAGGAATATTTGAAGGATCTTCAAAAGTTCCTATAATGCTGACAGATTCAATTGTCTCAAGATCGTAATTTGTATTAGCAAAAGCTGGAACAAAAAATAGAATTGCAAGCAACCCCATGATTACAAAATGTATTTTTGTATGAATGTTAGGCCAATTGTTTTCCATGATATTTATCTCCTTTAAGAGTG
>Ga0209036_1000496_pt1 | contig 17336 bp, 28 predicted proteins | sample MarorgKNORR_S2LV_3_FD_188222 | JGI IMG/M metagenome (GOLD analysis project Ga0209036, IMG submission 188222) | Marine microbial communities from the Southern Atlantic Ocean, analyzing organic carbon cycling - DCM_A/KNORR_S2/LV (SPAdes) (version 2) | ecosystem: Environmental > Aquatic > Marine >... | reverse complement strand
TCCCGTTTGATCAATTGGGTCTGTAATTAGAACTTTTGTCATTTAAAGAGTTGTTCTTTAATTTTTTTACTTTAACTTAATCTATAGTAGAGATATCTTATTTTATTAATTTGAATCAACAAACCAACATTTGAGGCATGAAAATTGACTAAAAGTATAGTGATATTTAATGAGCTAGAAAAATGTCTCGATCTATTAAATGTTTTTAGGGATAAGTCAGTATTTCTAACAGAATGTTTATTAATTTTGCCATCTAAAGAAAAAACAACTCCTGAACAACAACAATTATTGAATTTATCCACAAATAGCTTCTTTAAATCTGAAGAAATTGAAAACATAAGAATCCTAAATCCAAAACTTGATAGAAAGATAAGACAGGAAAATATGCGCAACTGGCTTATGCCATTTGGTTTTATAGCAGGCATAGCATTTTCTAATATGACAAACTTATCCACTTTTAGCTTCCTTGGATTAAACAATATAGGCGAATCATTTATGGGTGGGCTTTTGGGTATGGGCTCTGGATATTTAGGTAGCATTGTATCTTCAGCAAGTATTAACGTTAATAGAAATAAAGAGTTGAGATCTATTATTGATTTCAATAAAGAAGGTAAATGGCTGGTTCTTCTTGAAAATCAAATAGGAACTGAATTACCCTGGGCTTTAATAAAACAATCAGACCCTAGAGACATAATTTTTTTAGAAGGCTAAATGATTGACTTGAAGGAATTATTAATAAATTCAAATTACAAAAAAGAAATTGAGGAATTAATAAATATTTCTAATTTATCTTTAAAACATTGGCAAACATATTGGACCGGGTTTAATTCAACATTTGTGTGTGAAGAAATTTTGAAAGAATTTGAAAATTTAAATGATTTTAAATTTTTTGTTTTTGGAGGATATAACTCAGCCCAAAGATCCAAGATTGCATGTTTTAGAGAAGATAATATCCCAGAGAAAAATGAACTAATTAAAGATTTCCCTGCGAAAGGTATTCAAATTAATGGTAATTTTTTATTTGACAACGCAACTCAGGACGATTTTAGATCCTTATTAGTGGATAATGGATTGAGGGAAGAAAGAATTGGTGATATTTGGACCACAGGAGATAGAGGAGCTCAAGGAATAATCGACGATTCAAAAATTGAATTCTTAAATGAAAAGATTTTCTCCCTAAGGGATGTAAAAGTAAAAATAAAAATAGTTGGTTTAGATGAATTACAAATACCTGTTGGGAGATCAAAAAAAATAATTAATACGGTAGAGGCTTCAACAAGGATAGATGCAATAGCTTCTGCAGGTTTCCGGATCTCTAGGAACAAAATTTTGGAAAGGATAGAAACTGGAATGCTTAAACTAAATGGTAAGACAGTAAAGAAAGGTACTATTAGTTTGAAAGTTGGCGACAAACTTCAACTTGATAACAAAGGGTTTATTGAAATTCTAGATCTAGAAATAACCAAAAGAGAAAGATGGAAAATTAAGTTACTTAGAAAATGAATCCTTGAGCTGCTATTTTCATATAGGGAGGTTAAATATTTAACTTTTTCAAAAGGGCGATTAGCTCAGCGGTAGAGCATTACCTCGACAAGGTAGTGGTCACTGGTTCGAATCCAGTATCGCCCATTAGATTATTGATGAATGCAAGAAGATCCACAAATAATACTTTCGTTTTTTAGATTAATTAGAAAATGAAACTTAATCAAATAATTAACCTGCATAAAGGTTTAACTGTGTTTGTTGTGGCAGGTTTAATGATGTTTTATAAAAATTATTCAATTGCTGCATGGGTTTATTTATCTTTGCATGGAACTTATGGAATACTTTGGTTGTTAAAAGAAAAAATATTTCCAGATCCATACTTTAAAGAAAAAATAAATCTAATCACTTCAATTACAGGGTTTATTTTTCTTGGTAGTTACTGGATAGCCCCATTTATTCTCATTTCCTCCCAAAAATCAGTTTCATATCCCATAATTGCAGCTTCTATTTCAATAAATATAATTGGTGTTTTTCTCCATTTTGCAAGTGATGCTCAAAAATATTTCACTCTTAAAATCAAAAAAGAACTTATTAAAGATGGATTTTTCAAAAATATAAGAAATACAAATTACCTTGGTGAAATACTAATTTATTTATCATTTGCCATCCTTTCTGTGAGTTTTATACCTTTTGCTATTCTTGCTTTATTTTTCTTTGGAGTCTTTCTACCAAGAATGCTAAAAAAGGACAAATCACTTACAAAATATGCTTCATTTGCGGAATATAAGCGAATAAGTGGTTTACTTTTACCCAAATTTAATGAAGGAAATTAAAATTCCAATATGGAGGCAGGAGTTAAAGGCTGCAAGAAAAAAAGAAGGTAAATTACCCTCAAGTAGGTGGTTTCAGCTTTGTACTATTAACGGGAATAACGAACCTAGATTACGTACGGTAGTTTTTAGAGGATGGCAAACTGAAAGTTCAATCCTTATTTTTACTGATAGTCGCAGCGAAAAAGTTGCTCAATTAAAATTAAATCCCAATGCAGAAGTTTTATGGCTTTTTTATAAAAGCAAATCACAATTCAGATTTAAAGGAAAAATGAGGGAGTTAAAGGAAAACATGAAATATTGGGATTCTTTATCAGATAGATCCAAATCAACTTGGTTTTGGCAACATCCAGGAAAACAGATTAATAAAAATATTTGCACTTCTCAAATAATTTCTAGTGATTTAAATAAACCAGAAAGTTTTGTTGTATTAGAATTTGAAATATATTCTGTAGATCTCCTTAAATTAGTAACGCCTATCCACAAGAGGTATGTCTGGCATAAGGAAAACAATTGGGAAAAAATGGAAATAAATCCATAAAATATTTCTAAATTGTTTACTTAGGTTGAAAAAATTAAATAGATCGGTCAGTTTTAGAAAAGAAATATTAAACATATGAATTTCTCTGAAATTCCTGAAAATCCTCTAATTTTTTTATCTTGGGTAACGGCTTTGGGACTTTTCTTAAGTTTATCTGAAGCGACTTTAAAAATTAGATTTGAAAAAATAAATTCCTTACAAAAAAAACAGGAATTTATTGATAGTCTTTATCCAAAAATTTAATTTGAAGTATCTGAGAGTAAGTTTGCTTGTAGGAATTGGAAAATACCACCTTTGTTGGTTGAATCTTCTGGACTGATTGATTTACCAGTATTAGCTTTATTTTTCACTGTTTCTTGAATATTTTCATCATCAGATTCAGATCTCAATACTCTTATTATTACTTCATCAATTGAGAAATCTCCAGGACCTGTTAGTGCTATTGAGGTAGCTGAAGCGAAATAAAGTAGTAAAAGTTCTAACAAGAAAATATTAAAACCCGATGTTACTAGAGCATGATAGATAGCAACAGATATAGTACCAACTATTGCTAACGCACCGAATCTTGTAGCTAAACCAAGTATTAATAACCAGCTTCCACCAATTTCTGAAAATGCAGCTACATATGATAAAAATATTGGGAAAGGTAAGTGTAGAGGTCTGACAAAAGCATCAGCAAAATTCTCTATGTTAGCTAGCTTTTCAAATCCATGATGAATTAAAACTGTACCAGTAATTACTCTTAGGATTAATAAAGCTGTATCTTTGCTGAATGATTTTGTAAGAATTGTTGAAAGCACTATAAGATGTATTTCTTAAGTAAAAATAACTAGCCACATTATTCATCGTGGATTAAACCATAAAACTGATCTTTAATTAAGTATTTATACTTAGTGTTATGCGTATTTCAAAATTTTTTGCTTTTTAAAAAGCTATTACCTTTCAAAAATTTCCATTACTAATTTTGAAAAACATATTGATTAATTTTGGGTATATTTTCTTTGAATTTAAAGAACCCTTTTTTGGCAAACTTCCATGCAAATAAGTCTTGATCTCTTACTAAATTAAAAATTACCTTATTATTTAACTTCTTAAAACTATTTATAAAATCGTTATTTTCACCAACACCAGGATAAACCATATCTAGCTGATCAATATCGACCAATGTCTCTTTTAATTTTAAAGGATCAATCTGAGTAACATTATCAAATTGCTTTATGAATTCAAGAACTATTTGTTGTTTGAAACTCAGAACTGCTTCAGATAATTTTATTTTTCTTTGAGCATTGCCCAGTAGGATAATAAAAACGCTCTTATAATTTCTTAAGATATTTTCAAGAGTTGAAACATGTAAATCGTTTTCAAATAATATTAGGGTTTTTGACTTTGGTTCCATATTGCTTTTATAAATCTCATCATCAAGTGGGATTTGAATTTTTTCTTCAAGAAAGATTTGCCTATTATTAATCTTTTCAACATTGAACCTATTATTTGAAAATTTTCTGAGATTTTCAGGGGAAAAACGATATTGCTTTCCTTTTGTTTGTAATCCTGCAACCCATCTCCAACTCAAAAGATTCGAGGCAGCATCTCCATCATAAAGATGTTTAAAGAAAAAACTTGCGCCTAATTGCCAGGGCAGACCTAAATTAAAAATCCAAGTACTAGCAAACCACATACGAGTATGATTGTGTAAGTAGTTATAAGTTTTTAACTCATTAACCCATGAATTGAAAAAACCTAATTCTGAGTTTCCATTTATTGCTTTTTCATAGGTTTCAAAATCATATTCATAATTTTTTTCTGAAATAAAATTACACCACACCTTTGGTCTATTTTCCATCCAACCTTGCCAATAAATTCTCCAATAAATCTCTTCAACAAATTTATTAATCTTTTGAGAATGATATTTCTTTTTAACCTCTTCAAGCAATTCGTATTCAAATAAAACCCTATGAGAAATATAAGGTGATAATTTTGAAACGGAGCTTTTATTCGTTGGGCCATAATCAAAATTACGCAGTTTTTCGTAGTTTGTGATTTTATTCTCTAAAAAATCGTCCCACTTTTCCTGAGCATCTAACAGTAATGGCATTTTTGTATATGCTAAAAACTTTTTGTCTAAATTGTATGGGCTTAACTAAATAAAGGTTTTTAATTTTTTATTTAATCATTAAAAACCTTGAAACAATTTTCTGAAAAAATGTTTTATTGAAGTATTTAATTTAAACCTTCAATGAGTACATTTTATACTTTTCAAGTGAACTCCTCATAGGAAAATATATATGGTCAAGGCAATTTTTTTACTCCTAAAGTCAAATTTGAATCTATATCTATAAATCCTTGACTTAAGTAAAAAATCTCCTCAAAAATATTTTCAAAATTATCCAAGAAATATTATGGGTTCATTATTAGAAAAAAATGTTAAATATCTTGATGAACAATATCGAATAGGAAATGCTCTCATATCTGATAAAGCATTTGATCAACTTGAAAGAAACTTACTTCGTACAGATCCAAAATGTGATTATTTTAATCAAAGAAGTAATTTATTATTACCCTCATTACCTAAAGATAATCATAAAGAGTTTTTAAATAGCTTATTAAAAAATACAAGATTGAGCATTCAACCAAAAATTGATGGTTGCGCTATTGCAATTAAATATATAAATGGCAAGTTTGATAAAGCCATTACAAGAAAAGGATTTGATGTCTCAAGCAAAATTGAAAAGATTAAAGATGTCCCCAATAGCCTTCCTATCCAACGAGATTTTCAAGTTAGAGGTGAGCTTTATGCCCCAAACGAAACTCCCTATTTTTCCCAAAAAATTACAAGCGAATTCCTCAACAATAAAAAAAGGATTACAGAAAATTTCAGCTTTTGCTGTTTCCAAATACTTAATGGAAGACTTAACCAGTATGAAACCCTTAACTATCTTAAAAAATGTGGCTTTATCACCCCTCACAGTTACTTCACAAATTTCACAAGCCAAGTCGAGTTATTTAGAAAAAGATGGTTAGATGGAAAAATATTTTCTAAATACCCAACTGATGGAATTGTCATCAAAATTAATAGCAGAAAATTGCAGTTACTTAGAGAAACAAATTTTTCAAAATACAATGAATGGCAATATGCAATTAAAAATTAATCAATAAAAACTAATTAATTATAAAAAGAGTAATTATTTAAGTACTCACGATCCTTAGCATAAGTATTTACGATAAAAAATATTCAGCAAACTTAATTTTTAATCAAGTTTCAATATTTTTAAGAAGAATTAGAAAATGACTGCCACTATCTCTAAGAATAAAAGGTCTAATTGGACCATATCAGATATTCCCAATTTAGATGGGAAAACAGCTTTTATAACTGGCGCAAACAGTGGTCTTGGTTATTACACCGCTAAAGCTCTAGCAGAAAAAAATGCACATGTTTTGCTTGCTTGCAGAAGTTTAGAAAAGGCTAATGCGGCTATAGACAAATTAAAGTCGCTAAATCCTGCAGGTAAATTTACTCCTATAGAACTAGATCTTTCAGATTTGAATAATGTAAGTGAAATTGGATCAAAAATATCAAGTGAGTTTGAGAATTTAGATTTACTCATTAACAATGCAGGTATAATGCACCCACCAAAAACATTAAGTAAACAAGGTTTTGAAATACAATTTGCGGTCAATCATTTAGCACATATGCTTTTAACACTAAAATTCCTTCCTTTAATCGAAAAGAAAGAAAACTCTAGAATAGTAACAGTAACTTCAGGGGCTCAGTTCTTTGGGAAAGTTGGGTGGAATAATCTTAAAGCCGAAAATTACTATAACAAGTGGGAATCATACGCTAACAGTAAATTAGCTAACGTAATGTTTGCTTTAGAGTTAAATGAAAAACTAGAGAAAAAAAATATTTTATCCTTGGCGGCTCATCCAGGTATTGCAAAAACAAATCTTTTTTCTGCACAGAAACCAACACCAAGTCCAATTGAAACTTTCTCCTTAGAGCTATTTAGTCCAATTTTTCAATCGGCAGAGATGGGCGCTTTACCTCAATTACTTGCTGCTACTTCTCCTGAGGCAAAGGGAGGAGAGCATTACGGGCCTAAATTCAATTTTAGAGGTCATCCAAAATTATCTCCAACTTCACCATTTGCTCTAAATAAGAAAGAAAGGAAAAATCTATGGGACAAGAGTATGGAAATACTTAGTCGTTTTTTATGAGTTTTTTAGTTTTATCAACTTCAAAAAATATTTCAGAATATGCAATTCACTTTCTGAAAGTTTCATAAATTCATTTAAAGCCTGATAATTATCTTCATCAAATTCATTGGCTATTTCCAAAAATTCTTTATGATTTTCATTTACAAATCTCTCTGCAATTTGTGATGGAGATAACCCCTTATCAATCAAATTACCTGGAGCATTTTTCTCCCAATTTTTATAGAACCAAGAGAACCATAATTCAGTAATATTTTCTTTCATTTAATTAATCTGGGTATTTAATTTTAGATCTAGGAAATAAAAATAAACCAGAAATTATTGCAAATATTGTTAATAAACCTACAACAGGTGTAAAAAGAGGTTGTAGATTTATAAAGAAAAAATTTCCTGTATGAATTTTCATAAGCCAAAAGAAATCCAATCCAAAATATTGAAATAAAGAATATAAGCTTCCACTAAGAACGGTTACCAATAATGGAATTACTGCTATAAGAGTAATACTTCTGTGAAGTTTTCTTGTTTTAGTTTTAAACATTATTTGTTTTTTCTAAGGTATTTGTGAAGATCTTTTTCACTTTCACAAGCCATCCACATTTCTTTTATTTTAAATGTTCCAGAGCAACCAAGGTCTTTAGCTTTTTCTTTGGCTTCACTTTCAGTTGAATAAGAACCTCTAAGATGAGCTTTCAATTCAATATCTATTAAATTAAATCCAAAAATAATTAAAAAGACGTTTATTAATTTTAATTTAGAAATTAGATTAGTTTTTAAAGAATTTTTCATAATTAAATAGACCATTTAATTTCTAGTCTTCAATTTAATTATAAATTTAATGCCTATTAAAAATAATTCAAAAAAGGAAGAAAAAATAAATTTTGTTATTGGGTTAGGAAGATCTGGTTTTTGGGCAGCAAAGTATTTAAGAAGTATTGGAAAGAGAGTTATTGTCTGGGAAAGTAAAGAAAATAAAGAACTTTTAGAAACAAAGAAAATACTAGAAAAACTCGATATATCTGTTTGCTTAAATAAACAATTTTTATTTGATGAGTTTTCTACATGTCTTAAACAAATTGAGTCTATTGTTGTAAGTCCAGCTATACCCTTTGACCATAAAACAATAATCAAACTTAAAGAACGAGGAATCGTTGTAATAGGGGAAATAAATATCGCATGGGAAAGTTTAAAGAATATAAATTGGATTGGGATTACGGGTACTAACGGGAAAACTACAGTTACTCACTTATTAAGTCATATACTAAGAGAAAATAATTTATTAGCCCCATTTGCAGGCAATATTGGGACTCCATTATGCGAAATTGCTTACTCAACAAAAAGCAAAAATATTGATTGGATAGTCGCTGAATTAAGCAGTTTTCAAATAGAAATAGCGACACATTGCATTAAACCTAAAATTGGAATTTGGACAACATTTACTCCCGACCATCTTGACCGTCACAAAACACTTGATAATTATTTCAAGATAAAAAATAGCTTACTAAAACAATCAGAATTTAGAATTTATAATTACGACGATAAATATTTAAAAGAAAATTTCAAATCACTTTTAAATGGAATATGGATAACTACTAATTCTAAAGAATCAGATTCAGATCACTGTGATTATTGGATAAATAATGAACACTTTATTGTAGAGAGAAGGGAAAAATTACTGAGTTTAAAGAATTTTAAATTGAAAGGTAATCATAACACTCAAAATCTATTGCTAGCTGTAGCAGCTGCAAGGAAAATTGGATTATCCCCTGAGAGTATAAAGAATGCTTTACTTAGCTATGAACAACTTCCCCATAGAATGGAGACAATATTCCAACATGATGAACTCGAAATAATTAATGATAGCAAGGCTACCAATTTTGACTCTTCCGTAGCAGGTATAAATGCAATTAAAGGTTCCCCCATAATAATTTCTGGGGGTAGGTTAAAAAATGGCGATTCTATTGAGTGGGTAAAGATTATTAATAAAAAAGCAAAAGCTGTATTTCTTTTTGGCGAAAGCTCGCAAACCTTAAAAAAATTGATCCTTGAGGGAGGATTTAAGAATGATATTTTAACTTTTAATGATCTTTCAGAAGTAATCAACTACGCCTATTCTTATATAAAAAATAATCAAGCTGAAACTTTATTATTTTCTCCTTCATGTTCGAGTTTTGATCAATTTAGAGACTATGAACAAAGAGGAGATATTTTTAAAAAATTAATCCATGAAAAATTCAATATAAAGTTTTTCGCGCATTAAAAATTTAGTTGGACTAATTCCAGGTCGGTCATTACAACCAATCCACTACTAGCAAATTTCCTCTTATTTAGTTAAATTTTAAATAATAATTCGAAAGAAACATGAGTGAATCTAACAATTTACCTCAAGCAATAAGCCATAAAAAATTAACTTATTTGATGCTAAATGCACAAAAAGATCTTAATGCCTCTGATGATAAAAAAAATACTGAAAGCTTAGAAAAACAAGAATTTGATGAATTAATAAATAATTGGGAGATCGTAACTAAAGATGTTATTAAGACAATTTCTAAGCGAAATAAAAACTTATTAAAAAATAAATCTTCTAATTCCTTAATTGCGTTGGGTGCTATGGAAGTTCATCTAAATATGGCATTACAAGCACTAAACGCATTCAAAAAAGACTCTTTAGACTAAATATTATAGTTTTGGCATAGAGAATAAAAGCATATCGACGTAGCTATCTGATTGAATATCTATATCGCTGAAATCAGAAATCTCAAATCCCAAACCGTCACCAGAAGAAAGCTTTTTACTTAATTTATTATTTTTATCTCTTACTAACAAATCACCCTCTATTATTTGAATCCAATTAAATTTTTCTACTTCTGAAGGTAAATATTTTTTGTTTAAAAGGTTATATTTACATCGCCATATAGTTATATCTTGATTTATAAAAAGCGGACATTTGTTTTTTTTTAAAGAATCAATAATCAGATTATTCCCAGAAGTATTCTTAATCGAAATTTGATTATATGAAGGCGTGAGATCTTGAATATCCGGATATATCCATATCTGAAATAATTTGCAGTCTGTATTTTTTTCATTTTTTTCACTATGAGTAATACCTGTTCCTGCAGACATAACCTGCACTTCATCTTCATGAATTATTCCTAAATTATTTAATGAATCTCTATGTGTAATCTCTCCTTTTATAACTATTGTGACTATCTCCATATTCGAATGAGAGTGAGTATTAAATCCTGAATTAGGAGAAATTATATCTTCATTAATTACTCTAATTTTTCCAAAATTATCCCAGATTGGATCCCTGTGTTCTGCAAAAGAAAATGAGTGTTTTGAATCAAGCCATTCTCTATTTGATTTAAATCTTTCATTAGATTTTCTGAACTTGAGAATATTTAAAGCCATCTAATTATTTATGAAAAATTTATAAAACTTTTATTTATCTTTCGGAAGGAGTCCAATTATAGGAGTTGAGAGAAATGAAAATTAGAAAAATTATATTTAGAAAGTTATTTTACTTTGTGCCTTGGTTGCTTTACTAATAATTTTTTTTGCCTCATCTCTTGTTAAACAGTTTTCTGCTTTAACATTTAAATTCTTTAGCTTTTGTAATTGTTTAGAGATTTTCATCTCATATTTTATATTTTCCTAAAAGTTAACATATTTTTAAAAGAATAGCATTAGCTCTTATTACATCACGAGAAATTTAATGAAGATTCTGATTGAAGTACTGAATTATTAGAGCAATATAACGGGTGTATAGGATTTTGTTTTTTTGTTTTTTTTATAAAAAGCGGACCTAAAGGATTCACAAAATTATCTTTTTTTATTGAATAAAAATTCATTATTTTTTTAGAAATTTTGTAATTCCTATTTAGAAAGATCCCTTTGTTGCCCCAGCCCAACCACAAATGACAATTTTTATTTTCAGACCAGTATTTTAAACTTTTATTTATAAACTTATTGTTTAAATAGCCAACAGGTTTCTTATGAGTGAATAATTTATCAGGAGTTTTGGAAATTAAAGCGAATAGATTTATTATTTTAATATTTCCATAATTATAGTTTTTGCAGATTTTGATTATTTTCCTCGTTGTATTATCAATATAATTTAAATCTGAAAGGGATGGATTTAAACCTATGAAAATTATCTCTTTTTTTGATTTATTTATTTTAAAACTTAAACTCCATCTATATTCTTTATTTGTACTTATTAAACAACTTCTTTCCATAAAGATTTTTTCAACCTAGACCCACGCCTCTCGCCATTAAAGTCGCGAAAAGAGGGATAGTTGCAAAACCTACTAATTCAGTTGTAATAATAAATCTAAATCTTTTTACAAGTTTTTCTGAGATCTCAGGTAATTTATTTTTACTCAATGGTATCGCCCACAAAATATAAGTTGTTGTTGGGTATAAAGATAATAATCCAACCAAAATATATAGAGAAACTTTAATCCAAAAAATTGGATTTTCTGTATAAAAATCACCTCCTTGTCCAAAATATTTAACCCGTAAAATTCCAGTAACCAATATTGCAACCCCAGCTAAGCCATAAATAACATCTGCAACAACCATTGAAATAGTTTGGCTTCTATTAAGATCAACTTTTAAAGTCAGCCTTTCAAATAAAAGAGATCCAAAACAAAGTATGATTCCTAGATAATGGATATAAGCAACTAATGCACTTTTAGCTATTTCACCTGTAAATAAAGTTCCTAGTAACATTTGCAAGTCTAAATTTATACAATACTAGCTATTTAAATATATATTCGTCCAAAAATGCCTTCAGTAAAAAAGTAATTTTTAGATTTTAGGATTTCAGGAACCTTTTTTGTCCCTCCTGAAAAGAATCTTTTTTATTCCAGACCTCAACCACATCTGGGAAATGTTTTTCCATACAAACATCACAAACACCATGACTAAATCTAATATCACTTATTTTCGATAGATATTTTTCTAAATGCATCCAATCACCATCATTATTTTTGACTTCTCTGCAATATGAACAGACTGATAATATACCCTCCTGTTTATGCAAATTAGATAAAGCCTCTAATAAATTGAGAGATTTCTTTCTTAACTCCAAAAAAGAAACTATTTGCTTAGATAATAATTCCATTACATTGAATTGTTTTGGAGAAAGATTACCTGGTTTCCGATCGATAACACATAAAGTCCCAAGTTTATTACCATCTCTATTTTTAAGAGGAAACCCAGCATAAAACCTTATTTTAGGATCACCAGTTACCAAGGGATTATTGATAAATCTTTCATCCTGAAAAGCATCCTGAATAATTAATGGGCTATTTTCTTGAATAGCGTGGGTACAAAAAGACCAATCCCTTTTTGTTTCATTAATTTCGAGGCCCACTTTTGACTTAAACCATTGCTTATCTTTATCAACTAAGGTCATTAAAGATATCGGAACATTACATGTTGAAGCTGCTATTTTTGTAATATCGTCATAACAGGATTCTGGTTTAGTCCCCAATATTCTATATTCAGCTAATGCTTTTAACCTTCTTTCTTCTTCTTCCTTTTTAGGAATTAGATTTTGCATCATTCTTTTTGAGTTTTTCAACTTTAAAATTAATCTCCGTTTAAAAAACTTTTATCGATAAATACTTAATAAAAAGAAGATAAACTTATTAATTTGTTACTTTGCCACATAACTTTGAGACTGACTGTCCTGCAAGCCATCCACTCGTCCAACAATGTTGAAAATTGAACCCCCCAGTGATTCCATCAACATCTAGAACTTCACCAGAAAAAAATAAACCTGGACATATTAAACTTTCCATACTTTTAAAATTAACTTCATTGATTGAGACACCTCCAGAGGTGACAAATTCCTCTCCAAAGGGGCCTTTACTAGAAATAATATATTTATCTTTCAATAGGCTATTTATCATTTTCTCTCTTTCATTTGCAAGAAGATCTGACCACTTCTTATCTTTATTAATTTCCATTTTATTTAATAAGAACACCCACAACCTCTTTGTTAACAAAGGTAGAGGTCTTAAATTAATTAAGTTTAATTTTCCATTATTAAATTTTAGGTTATCAATTTTTTCTTTTAACTCTTTATATTCAAGGTTTGACCATCTAATTATTAAATTAAATTTATACTTTTGGTCAAACAATTCTCTCGCAGCTATCGAAGAGAGCTTTAGGACAGCAGGGCCGCTAAATCCCCAATGAGTTATAAGTAAATCTCCTCTATTTTTGAAAGATTTGTTATTTAGTTGAATTTCAATATCTATATTTTTAATAGAGACACCACTACACTCATTCAATTTTGTTTCTTTTGTGGAGAAAGTAAAAAGGGACGGAACAGGTCTTATTATGCTGTGGCCAAAATTTTTAGCTAATTTATGTCCACTAGGATGGCCTCCAGTAGAGAGAATAATATTTTTTGCAATTATCGAAATTTTTTCACTATTGAAAATAGTAAAAAGGTTATCTGAAGTTTTTAAAATTTCTTTAACAAAAAATTTAGTTGATATCTCTACACCTTTATTTATTGCATTTTTTTTTAAGCAACTTATTACATCTAAAGATGAATCAGATACTGGAAATACTCTATTATCAGCTTCAATCTTTAAATTCAATCCTCTTTTCTCAAACCAATCAAATACATCTCCAGCGGCAAAACGATTAAATGATTCCAAAAGCTTAATACCACCTCGAGGATAATTTTCTGCTAACTCACTCGGTATCCATGATGCATTAGTTACGTTGCATCTACCTCCTCCACTTATTCTTACTTTCTCCATAAGTTTTGAGGAGCCTTCAAGAATTATTATTCTTTTAACACCATTTTCGGCGGCTGTTACTGCCGTCATGAAACCTGCTGCTCCACCACCAACTACTACTAAATCAAAAGGGTTCAAAAATGTAGGCTCTCAATATTTCCTTAATCTGATGATAGCAATTCAATTTTATAAAAAAAAAACGTTTTTAAATAAAAAATTCAACTCTTAGACTAAATTTTCTTGAAATATGGAGAATAATAAATTAAAGACATTTTAAATTTTATAGTTTATATAAACACGCAAATATCTTTTATATATTATTTTAGTTAGATGGTTAATTTATTTTCCTACGTCAAATATTCTGAAGCTAGCTTTCCGATGACGGGCCAATATACTGCTCTTTTGTTATTAACTTCAGTAATTTGGGTACTTCTTTGGATAGGTTATAGACAAAACAAAATAAACGATGAAATAAAGAAAAAAGAGAAAGAAGAGAGAATTAACGCAAAGACCGAAAGGAGAAGAAAGTTAGAAAGTTTATATCCAAGTAGAAAAAATAATTTTTAAAAAATTTTTGTATCAAACTTTCAGAAGTATTAATTAGAACTTACTTTATTTTTTGTATCGAATTCGCTTCTAGCCTTAATAAGCTTTGAAATTTCCAAGTTAAGTTCTTCTTCGGATTTAAAGCCTAATATGTCAAATGGTGCAAGACCCAGCGAAACATCATTTCTATTAATTAATTCCATATTATTGATAATTTATTTTTATATTAGATAATTATTAAATTAAAGTAATTGCTTGGTGATTGATTCAACATAATACTTACTGCTTTCAGATATAAATATGAAAAATATAAATTTTTTGATGAACTTCTTATGAATTTTCTTATTTATAAATCACCTTACAATTTTTTAGTATTAAACCTTATGTTAATTTCTTAAATTATCTGCTTCTAATGACTGTATGAAGACTTTATATTATTTAAATATAAATATCAAATTTAAATATCATGGAAACTAACAAATTAAAGTCTTTAATACAGTATCTGCCGGGTTTTATTATTCTTCTATACGTTTTCTTTTTAGCAATAACACAATTTATAAAGTAAAAAATTTTTAGAATTATTAGTTTTGATTGGAATTTTTTCGGCCTTCGGAGCAGCAATATCATGGACTTATGCATGCTTCATATGGCGTTCACAAACCGAAAAGTATAAATCCATAGATATTAATTTAGTAAAAAATATAATCGCATTTCTAGTTTTTCTTCCTGCATTTATCAATCTCAGTGTTTTAAATGATTTAAAATCTATTATTACTCTGTTATTTAGTGGAGTTATAGGAATAGGTTTAGGAGATACTTTTTATATAAAGTCATTGCAGCTAATTGGTACTAGAAGAACTTTATCTATTGAAACACTATCTCCAATATTAGCTGCATTATCTGGTGAAATTTTTATTAATGAAAACCTAGCATTTAGGTCTTATCTAGGTATTTTAATTATATCAATTTCACTTTTCATTCTACTTAGGCAGAGAACTAATCTTATAGTTAATAATTTGACCAACATTACAGAACGAAATAATCTAAGCGTTTATATATTTCCATTTTTATCAGTTTTATGTGCTGTGTTAGGAGGGCTTTTATCTCGAAAAGTATTTTTAGAAAGCAATCTATCTCCTTTCCAAACAACAGAGATCAGGTTACTTGGAGCAATAATATTTTTAATAATAATAAAAAAATTTAGAATTAATTTTTTCTTAAAGAAATTAGATTTTAATGATCAAAAAAGATTTTTACTCTCAATATTATTAGGAACAAATTTAGGCATATTGCTTCAACAAATTGTTTTCAAGACTCTTCCTTTAGGCATAGGTTGGACTTTACTTAGTACCTCCCCCGTAATTTCTCTTTTTTTCGCAACTAAAGAAGAAGGACAGATAACAAAAGGTATAATATTCTTTACTACATTATTATTTTTAGGTTTATGTCTGATAATTATATGAAGGTTAAATTCATGTAATAAATACTCATGTTAATAGAAAAAACAATCAATAAAATAATCTTAGAAACGTTATTCAATATGAAAGTTCTAAAGAAAAAGACACTTGGAATCTTTGAAGTATATTTAATTTTCTTATCATGCATATATGCCGGCTTTATAGGTTATAAATCCTTATTAAATATATTATTTACCTAAATTAATTTATTTTTTGAGCCGACTTTACTAAGTGACCTCCATCTTGATCATCATCATCACTTGAAGCAAAAAATAAACAATATATTCCAAGTGAAGCAATTGATATTGAAATAGAAAGGGCTGAAAGCTCGTCCATTAATAAAAGTATTTATTAGATACTAATAGAAAAATAAATAAAAATTTGTAAATTAATTAACATTGTTCAAATATAAATTAAATTGACAATTTAATTATAATGACTGTACTTAGGTATTTTTGTGGTGAAAGTTCTTATCAAATCGCCATGCAGCGCCAGTTTAATAATTCAGTACGGAATAAAGAATTGGCCTATTTGGGAGCGCGAACCATGTAATTTCTCTTGGATTTACAGGGAAAAAGAAATTTGTTACATAATTGAAGGTGAAGCAAAAATTAAGACTGAAGCTGAAGAAAGTTACTTAATTAAATCAGGAGACTTAGTTGAATTTCCTGAAGGACTTTCTTGCGAATGGCAAATAATTAAAAGTATAAAAAAACACTTTAGATTAGGGGAATAGATTTAAAAAAATATTCCCATAAATTAACTAATTTTGTTCTGTAAGCTAATATAAATTAGTAAATTAATTGTTAAAACATATATTTTTTATGACTTTCACTGACAAGGAATATTTCGAAGTTATCAAAAAAAACGAAACTGTCAAAGAAGCCTTCGAAACGATAAAACAAACATGTATTAATTTAAAAAATCAAACTAATTGCCCAGAAGAAGACATTGAGAGTTTTCTAATATTTATTTCTAAACAATGGGATAATTAATGATTGATAAATCTTTCTAAAAGATATTGATAATTAAAATAACATTTAATATTATTCTCAATTTTGAAACTTAAATATCTTTTTTAGCACTTGTATTAATACTTGAAGTTCCTTTAGCCGCTGATACAAAGAAAACAAAACCTACTAATCCTGCAATACCAAAAATTGCAGCTAAAGGGTCAAAAGTGAAAGAGAACATAAAAAACTATAAAATCAAGATAAATAATAGTTTTTGAATCCAAATTTCACAATTATTGTTAAGTAACATTTGTCACATTAATATATCTCAAGACGTCAATATTAATTAATTATTAGAAAATATTTAAGTAAAAAACTTATATTTAGAAATCAAATAAGGAGATAATTTCCTAAGGAATTATTCTCTAAACCCTTTTCGCAACTGGTATTCATTTTTTATTTTATACAATTTCATGGAGAGAAAACAGATCAATATATCCACAATTAACTTTTTTTTTGTTTAAAGTGATTTTATGACAGAAATCTATTCA
>Ga0209036_1000490_pt1 | contig 17383 bp, 15 predicted proteins | sample MarorgKNORR_S2LV_3_FD_188222 | JGI IMG/M metagenome (GOLD analysis project Ga0209036, IMG submission 188222) | Marine microbial communities from the Southern Atlantic Ocean, analyzing organic carbon cycling - DCM_A/KNORR_S2/LV (SPAdes) (version 2) | ecosystem: Environmental > Aquatic > Marine >... | reverse complement strand
TTTAGTCTTGGCTTAAATTCGCCTGTACTATCAAATTTGGTGTAATAAATCTTTCTATGAATTGTGTAAGCTTTTTTTTTAGTGTAAGTCGATAAAACTTTAGCTGCCCTCCCCGTTGGTGCCATTAACGAAAATTTAATATTAATTTGATCTAAATTTTCAATTAATGTCTTCATAATTGTTGTTTTTCCCGTGCCAGCGAAACCTTTCAACAAAAAAATTTTGATGTTATTATCAAAAATAAAAGAACTCAATAATTTGAATGCAGATTTTTGATCTGCAGTAGGTTCATATTCAAAATTGGTTACTAAACTTTTATATAGATTATAAGGCTGCATTAAAACTAAATAAATGTCAATTTTAATTTAAAATATTTTGAAAAAAAAAATTGTAGATTTGTTTAAATATAATTATTTAAAATATGGAATTCATATCAAAATACATGAAAATTATCAAGGCCGTACTTTGGGTACTTATTCTATTCTTTGGTTATAAAGTTTATAGCTCTATAAATGGACCCATTGAATTTAACAAAGTTAAAAACGAAAGATATTTAAAAGTAATAGATAGATTGAAAGACATAAGAAATTCTCAAATTGCTTATAAAAGCGTTAACGGCTTTTATTGCGATAATTTTGACAGTTTGATCAATTTTGTTGAAACTGCTCAATATACACTTATTCAAAAACGTGATTCAAGTTTTCTCGAGTACGACAGGACTTTTAGAATCGATATGTTACGAGAAATAATTGTTATTGATACATTAGGGTTTGCATCTGTTAAAGATTCTTTATTTGGAAACTCTGATAGGTATAAACAAATGTCAAAAGTTCCAATTGATGGGGTCAACGAAACATTTCAAATTAAAGCTGATATTATTGATAAAAACGGATATAATGTCCCTGTTTTTGAAGTTAGAGTCTCTAAGGATATTGTGTTGTTTGATCAAAATAAAGATCTATTGAAACAAGAAAAAGGTCTAATGTCCGTGGACGGAGTAAATGGACCAGATATCGTTTTAGGTTCACTCAGTGATGTTAGTTCAAATGGAAACTGGCCAACTACTTACGATGCCATCGCGAGAAATTAAAAAAATAGAACCGAGCAACTCATTAATTCTTAAAATAGGTACAAAACAATTTTCCTTTGTTTTGGAAAATTCTACTGACAAAGACATCATAGATTTTTATGATGTTAATTTCGACAATCCTTTAGATGAAAATGAGATTGCCAAAGAATTGGAAATAAGACTAAAAAAATTTTTGAAAGATTTTAGAAATGTATTTAAGGTAAAACTTATAGTAGACAATAATTTATCAACTTTGGTTCCTAAAAGCCTTTTTGATAAAAAACTATGTTTAGAATACCTCAAATACAATGTAAGACTTATAAAAAATGACTCTGCATCATTCGATAATATTGAGGAAATTGATGGTGTCAATGTTTATTTACCATACACCAACGTAAATAATTATTTGTTTGATAATTTTGGAGCATTTAATTATTTCCATTACTCTACACTGTTTATCAAAGAGGGAGTCAAATACTCTCAAAAAGTTAAAAACTCTGCAAATTTAAATTTTAGAGAAAATTGTTTTGACATTGTGATATTTAAAAATAAAAAATTGATGTTTTACAATTCTTTTGATATTCAGACAAAAGAAGATGTCTTATACTTTATATTGTCAACATTTCAGGAAAACAAATTAAAACTTGAGAAAACACACTTTTTACTCTCTGGAAAAATAGAAGAAAATGATGATGTTTTTGTATTTCTTAAAAGCTTTCATCACAAAATCAGTATTTCAAAACAAGAAATATTAATTTCCTCTGGAATTAAGAATATAGATTCTGTGATGTTATGCGCATAATTTCAGGAATTCATAAAGGTAGAAAAATTATCTTACCTAGAAACTTGTTAGTTAGACCCACTACTGACATGAGTAAGGAATCATTAATGAATATTCTCAATTTTAAATATGAAATATCTTCAATAAAAATTATTGATTTATTCTCTGGATCTGGTAATTTAAGTTATGAGTTTTTTTCAAGAGGATGCAAAGAAGTTACAGCTGTAGAGATAAATAAAAAGTGTGTTGAATTCATAAAAACAAAATCAAATGAATTGAAATTAAATTTAAAAGTTTTAAAAAAAGATGTATTCACTTTTTTAAAAAATACAAAATTCAATTATGATATCATTTTTGCAGATCCCCCTTACTCATTTAATATGAATGATTATGAAAAATTAATTAATGTCATATTTAAAAAAAGTATTTTAAATAAAGGAGGATGCCTTGTAATTGAACACTCGAAAAAAATATCATTAAAGGACCAACAGAATTTTTATGAAACCAGAAATTATGGCGGATGCTGTATGACATTTTTTTATTTTTAAAACACTAGTAACCAGTATTTTAAACATTTTTAATTAAACCTTTAGTTTAATTATTAGAAAAAAGCGCTAATGGGTCTATGGTCAGAAAATCTATCTTTATAAATCTTAAATTTTTTAGGCAAAATGGATTTTGAAACAAAGATATAATCAATCCTTAACGGCAAATAATTAAAATTATATGTTGAACCAAAACCACTTCCTTTCAAATCAAAAACATCATCATACTTGTTTTTTATTTTCCTATAAACATATGAGTTTGGCGTGTTATTTAAATCAATGGCCAAAATAACGTCATAGGGCGACTTACCCATTTGGTTAATCAATGTGTTTAGTTGCTTTTCTTGGGCCTCATAAGCAATTTTGGTTTTAGTTAGAAAGGTTTTTAAGGAATATATATCGGCCTTAAGAGTTGGTACATTAAGTTTAAAAGATTCGAAATGAGCATTAAAAACTCTTATTGTATCATTCTTATGAACAATATCAACGAAAATTGCGTTAGAATCTGAATTTTCAAAATCAACAACTCCCCTGCCAACTATTTCTTTATTAGTGTGAATTGACTTTCCAGAATTACTTCCACTGAAATAAACATATTTATATTTAAAATCACTTGTAACAAACTGATAATCCCTGTGATATTCTTGAATAGCAATTAAATCTGGATTCTCAAAACTAAAAAAACGCTTAATTTCACTAGGGATATTTTCGTTATCTATCCATTTATAGTGATTGAATAGTCGCGCATTAAAACTCATCACGTGAAAATTTTGATTATTTTCTTTAATCTCTTTTTTGAAATTGAAAATTGAAAATGAATTGATTTGCAGGAAAGCAAATACCAATAAAGACAATAAGAATCTGAAATCAAGTTTTAAAATCCAATAAATTAAAAAAACAAAATTAATTAGGTAAAAAAGTGGGAATAAAAAAGTTAAAAATGAAATTGACGATAGTAATGGATTGTAAAAAAAACACAAAACAAAACATAAAAACAGAAATATTGTATTGACAGTATTAAAAAAAAACAAAGCTTTTTCAAACCACAAATTTGTTATATTTAATTTTTTCAATTATCGCCAGCTTTAAAAAGTGTTTCTTTTTCACTTTTACTCAAACTATCATAGCCAGACTTGCTTATTTTGTCTAATATCTCATCAATTTTTCGTTGATCTACTTTTTTTTGTTTTTGTGTAGCGTTAGATTGATTTTTATAAACTTTTTTTATTTTAGGCTTATTCTTAAAAAAACTTTTCAAATACTCAAAGAAACTTAAAATCCAATCTCCAGGATTATTGCCATTTTGTAACTGTTTATTGTAATAGTATCCCCAAAATGCACCTCCAAGATGAGCCAAATGTCCTCCAGAGTTTCCAGCAGGAATTTGGATAATGTCAGATAAAATTAAAAAACAGGCGATATAAACAATTTTGACATCAAAAAAAATTAATCTAAAAGTTAGATTAGGATTATGAGATGATAAAAAAACAAACATTGCCATTGCACCAGCAGATGCACCAATCATTGGAGGTTTAATTCCACTAAAAACTGGAAAAATATTATAGCTCAACAAGTAAGTTACGGAACCGAACAAAAGACCTATGAAAAATATTTTTAAAAACTTTTGATCACCAAATAAATCAAGAACAATCCTACCAGAATAATATAAGATCAACATATTTCCCAAAAGGTGCCAAATCCCTGCATGAAAAAATCCATAAGTAATTAAAGACCAAGGCTTATAAACTAATTCAAAAAAGTCAGCTGAAACATGAAAATATTCGATTATAGAAAAAGATTTAATATTGAATAAAAAAAGAATTGTATTTATTAAAAATGGGAGAACAAAACATACAACCATCCAAACTATAATTTTACTTAAAACGTCTAGATAACTGTACTTTATTTTAAACTTTTCGACTAATTCCATCTTTTGTCATTAAATTGATTTTTTTTCCAGTAATATACCATTATAAAACCAATAATTGCACCGCCCAAATGGGCAAAGTGAGCTATTGGACCAAGGGAAAACGAGGAAAAACCAAAGAAAACATCTAATAGAATTAACCCAGGAACCAAAAATTTTGCCTTAATTGGAATTGGAGGAAAGAGTAGCATTAACTCCGAATTTGGAAATGTGTATGCAAATGCAACAAGAATTCCATATATAGCTCCAGAAGCACCAACCATTGAAGAATTAAATGAAGTGTAGGCAGATGCCAATCTCTCTTCACCCACGTATTGTAACATTGAGGTGTTGTACGAGCCGGTATTCAAGAGGTTTTGAAAACTAGATTCAGAGATTCCATTCATTTCTAAAGCTGAAAAAACAGAGGAAATTTGATAGTGATAAAATAAAAGTTGCAAAGCAGCAGCGCCAAGTCCTGATGAAAAATAAAAAAAAAGAAATTTTTTCTTTCCCCACATTCTTTCAAGAGGAGAACCAAACATATATAACCCAAACATATTGAATAGGATATGATAAAAGTTTCCGTGCATAAACATGTGAGTGATCATCTGACTATAAATAAACTTTTCATTTTTAAAGTAGTGTAAAGCCAAAAGATCATTGGCAATATTGCCAAGAAATTGAGAACCAATAAAAAACAAAACATTAATAATCAAAAGTTGTTTGATTGTTTCGGGTATATTATTCATTTCAAAACTTTATTGTCAATTGAATCCAAAGGTATTACTTTGAAAATTATTTTATTGAAGGGTGAGATATTAGGTTCCTTACATGCAAAAAGATCGTTGATTAATGATTGTTGCTCCACTGAATCTAAAATTTTGTTTCTTTTTACACAATGAGACCTTGAAAAAATTTTTGCCAAATAATCGTTTAAACTTGAACTTACTTTTCTCAATCCCTTTTCATGGTTTTGAATAATTTCAGTAAAAAAAGCTTCGATCTTCTCTTGGGAAAAAATTGGGTTAAAAGACGAAAGTTCGATTTCTGCATCAGAAAATTTACTAAATTCAAAACCTACATTAATTAAACTCGCTTCAATTTCCTTTATAATTATTATTTCTTTTTTACTTAGATCTAATTTTATTGGAAAAATAAGGCCTTGAGAAGCTTTCGAGTCAGTGCAAAATTCCATTAAAAATTTTTCGTATAAAATACGTTGATGAGCGCGATTTTGATCAATAATAACCAATCCTGATGAATTTTTAGAAATAATATACTTATTGTTAATTTGAAAAGATGGAAATGAAATATAGTTTTCTGAAAAATTTAATTGTTCATTTAAATTATATTCATTTAAATCAGAATGTTTTAAATCAATTATTTTCTCTGTTTCAAATGGATTGTAAAGTCTATTTATTCCTATTTTTGGAATCATTGGAGGTTTGTCCTTATAACTGTAGGGGGTATCATACTTTACACCGTTGTCAAAATCAATCGAAGGAGATATATTAAATTGTCCTAATGCATGTTTAATTGATGACTTTAGAACTGCATATATAGATTGATCATTTTCAAACCTAATTTCAGTTTTGTTGGGATGAATATTAACATCAATCGTGTTTTTCGGTAAACTAAAACTTAAAAAATAAGATGGAAAATATTTTTCATTTATCAACCCTTCATAAGCTGACTTAATAGCATGATTTAAATGTTGATTTTTAACAAACCTATTATTTACAAAAAAAAATTGAGTGCTTTTTGTTTTTCTGGAAAACTCTGGTTTAAATATAAAGCCATTTATTTTGACAAAATCAGTGATTTCTTTAATTGGGACTAGTTTTTCATTAACAGATTTTCCAAAGACTCTAATGATCCTTTCTTTAAAAATGGATTTTTTTAAATTAAATATCTCGTTTCCATTATTTATAAAAGTAAAATTAATATTGTGATTTATCAATGAAACCCTATGAAACTCATCAATTATATGACGGAGCTCAACATTATCAGACTTTAAAAAATTTCTTCGAGCTGGAATGTTGAAAAATAAATTTTCAACTGAGACAGACGTCCCTTTTTTAATCAATGTCTCCTCAACATCAACCTTCCTTCCGCTTTTAATTATAATTTTATGTCCCAAATCATTCTTAACATTCTGGTTGGAAATTACTGTCATATGTGATACAGATGCGATGCTAGAAAGAGCTTCTCCTCTGAAACCCATTGATTTAAGATTAAATAGATCTTTTGATTTTTTAATTTTTGATGTTGCATGTCTTAAAAAGCATAGGTTTAAGTCATTTATGTTCATTCCTAAACCATCATCAATCACCTGAATTAATGTTTTACCAGCATCTTTAATTATCAATTTAATATTACTTGAACCTGCATCAACAGAATTTTCTAATAGCTCCTTAACAACTGAGGAGGGACGCTGTACAACCTCGCCAGCAGCAATTTGGTTTGCAACATTTTCAGGTAACAATTTGATTATGGAACTCATTGACTATAAAAAAACAGAAAGATCAAAATCGATTACATACAAAAAAATCGTTATTAAAATCAAAGCAATAATTATAATTCTTGTTGAAAATTTTCTGTTGGATCTATTCCTTTGATTTAATCTTGATTCCTTCCAACGTGAAGATATATCGGCTGAACTAGTAATATTTCTGTTTTTTGAATAAGCAGAATCAAAAGAATATATGTTATGAATAGATTTTTCTTTAAAATATCTAGGATTATAATTAAATCGCTTATTTTTCCCTAATTTGAATAAACTGATCTTCACAAGTACAAATATCTACTATTCAAATGTACAAAAATGCCTACATAATTTTAGTTAAAAAATGAAGCAGGAATTATTATCTTTACTCTAGATGAAAAACGAAAAAGTTTTACTTTTAAATGAATTACTAATCGACAAAAAAAACATAGCGATAATTCCTCACTACAACCCTGATGGTGATGCTATTGGTAGTTGCTTAGGTCTTATGCACATGTTGAATAAGTTTGGTCACAATACAAAAATAATTAGTCCTAATTCCGTTCCAAGTTTTTTGTGTTGGACTCCCGGTTTTAATGAAATATTATTCTTTGATCAAAATGAAAAACATTGTTGTGAAGCTATTGCAAATGCTGAATTAATATTTACTTTGGATTTTAATGACTTAAACAGAACAGGTGAAATGGTTCAGTTTATTAACAATGCGGATGCTAAAATTATTTTAATTGACCACCACCAAAACCCCAAAGATTATGCAAATCTTATATTTAGTGATCCGAATATAAGCTCGACATGCGAATTACTTTACGAAATCTTTTTGAGACTTGGTTTTGAAAAAAAAATTGACAAAACAATTTCAACATGCATATATTTAGGTATGATGACTGACACTGGCTCGTTTAAATTTCCAAGTGTTACAAGTAGAACTCATGATATCGTGTCAAATCTTATATCAATGGGGATAAAAACAAGTTGTATTCATAACAAAGTATACAATAATTCCTCAGAAAGTAAGATTAAAATTCTTGGACGAGCATTAGAAAATCTAAATATTATTTCTGAATTTAAAACTGCTTATATGTTTCTTGAAAAAAAGGATTTAGAATCATTAAATTATCAAAAGGGAGATTCGGAAGGAATTGTTAATTATGGGCTATCTTTAAGTGGTGTAAATTTTAGCACTATCTTTATTGAAGACTTTAATGATGAGAAAAAGATTAAAATTTCATTCAGATCCATTGGTGAATTCTCATGTGATAATTTTGCTAGAAAACACTTTAACGGAGGAGGACATAAAAATGCGGCAGGAGGAAAAGATCATGGTTCAATATTTGAAGTAATCAATAAATTCAAAAAAATTTTAACAAATTATAAAACAGATTTATCAAAATGAAAAATAAATTAATTGTGACTCTATGTTTTACAGTGTTGTTTTTTATATCCTGTGGAAGCTCCCAATCTGAATTACCTGATGGATTATATGCAAAAATGCTAACAAATAAAGGTGAAATATTACTAAAACTAACCTATGAAGAAACTCCGGTAACTGTGGGAAACTTCGTCTCATTATCTGAGGGAACTAACAAAAGCGTTAGTCAAGAGTTTAAGAAAAAGAAATATTATGATGGTCTAGTTTTTCACAGAGTAATTGAAAATTTTATGATTCAAGGTGGTGATCCACAAGGAACAGGACAAGGAGGGCCAGGTTATAAATTTAAAGATGAGTTCGATGAAAAATTAAAACATGACGGACCTGGTATTTTATCAATGGCCAATGCAGGTCCCAAAACTAATGGAAGTCAGTTTTTTATTACTCACAAAGAAACCCCTTGGCTAGATGGAGTTCATTCGGTATTTGGCAAAGTAATTGAGGGAATGGATGTTGTAAATTTAATTGAACAAAATGACACAATTAAAAATATTTCGATTGTTAGAGTTGGGAGAGAAGCAAAATCTTTCAAAGCATCAAAAGTGTTTGCTAATCATTTCAAAGATGATGAAAAAGAAGAGGAAAGAAAACAGAAAAAAATCACAGAACTAAAGTTATCAAAACTGAAACAACACGAAAAAATTAAAATTGATGCAACCCAAACTGATTCAGGCTTAAAGTATTTTAAAACAAATAATTCTATGGGTGAAAAAGTTGATCCAAAAAGAACAATAATGGCTCACTATGCTGTTTATTTCAACGATGGATCGCTGTTAGATACAAGTATATTTGAAGTCGCTGAAGAATATGACTCTGTAAATGTTAGACGAAAGCAATCAGGTGGATATAGTCCGCTGGAATGTAGAATTGGCCCTGAAGACCCAATGATTCCAGGTTTTAAAGAAGGTTTAAGCTTACTAAGCATTGGTGATAAAGCAACTTTATTTATCCCATATTATTTGGCTTACGGAGAAACAGGGAGGGGAAATGCAATCCCTCCAAAATCTGACTTAATATTTGAAGTCGAGATAGTTGAGATGAAGTAAAACTAATCATGCCCAAAAAATTAATATCATTTTTTTTTAAAGAATATATTTTTGTTTTTGGGTTAATTTTATTTGCTGTTGTTAAGGTTTTTGAAAACAATCCTGTTTTCATTGAAGACTATTATCACAATTTTTATTTTGTTCATGCTAATTATTTTTCAGAGCTGTTGTTGGGAAAAATCAACTTTTCCATTGGGGATTTATTATACCTAATAATACCAATACTTGTACTAACGAGAATAAAAAAAATGAACACCAGACGTAAGAACTTGTTAATTATTGGAAAATTTTTATTCTATAGCTATTTAATTTTTCAAATTCAATGGGGATTAAATTACCACAGAATAGACTTATATGAAAAATTGTCATTGACCAAAAGCTACAGCTTGATTTCTCTTGAGAAAAAAACCAAAAAAATTATTTATCAAACTAATTACCTTCATAATAAACTTTCACCCAGTGATAGTATTGGAGTCGATTTAAATTATAGCAGAAAACTTATTGAAAATGAAACGATAAAATCAATGAAAAATATTGAACTCATAAATCATAATAATATTCCAAAGAATATTAAAAACTCCCTTTTTAGTACTATTAACTCTTATATGGGATTTAGCGGCTACATTAACCCTTTTACACTGGAAGCGCAAATAAATAAGAATACACCAATGTTATACCTACCGACAACCATATCTCACGAGATTGCTCACCAATTAGGTTATGCAGCTGAAAATGAAGCCAATTTCGTTGGGATATTATCTTGCATAGAATCCCAAAATGATTTCATAGCATATTGTGGACATGTACAGGCATTACGTTATTTATTAAATGAGCTTTTTAGACAGAACAGAGAGTATCATAAGAATATAGTTAAAGAGCTCAACACTGGAGTTAAAAAAAACATAGCAGAAGCATCAAAACAAATTAACAGATATAAAAATCCATTCGAACCACTATTTAAAAAATTTTATGACTCTTTTTTAAAAATTAACAATCAAAAAGAGGGTATTCAATCCTATAATTCGGTTGTAAACTTATTAATTAACTACAAGGTTAATCAATAATTTTTGGAGATCCCATTTTTTCAATCAAAACACCAGTTTCATCAACATTTTTTACAAACATTTCAATAATTGGCTTAATCCCCATCCATTGTCTTTTAGCAATCTCAAAGCTTTTTAATTGATCTTTTGTTGGACCATATGTGTTTCCGTAGAAACCTCTCATTGAAATGGAAACCCTATCATAAATTGACGGATCATCTTTTTCCCCAGGTTCTGTCTTAGATTTATTTCCGTTCATCATAGCATTCAATTTGTTCATTTGAATATTTAGTGATTTAATATTTTCACTAATCTTTGAGTTTACAGGGTCTACATACCTAATTGCGTTGTCGAATTTGGATAGCTTCTTTTTGGCTTTATCAAATTTTAGATTGAGTTTATTGTAATCAACATCAAATTCGACAAAATCTTGAATCAAGCTTTCTTTTTTACTTTCATTAGGATTTTTTAAAACACCTTCTCTTATTCTTTTAACATTGAAATTCTTCGATTCAGCTAACGCGCTGTACTTACCTTCTTTATATTCCATTAGAGTAGCACTGTAAACACCAGGGCTAACCGGAACTGAAAGTCGGTAACCACCAAAAGAATTATCAGTCCTAATTGTTGTGACTATCGGCTTATTTAATGACCACGCAACTCTGTTTAATCCTTTTTTATTTGATCCTGTTATTCTATCAACAAAGTCACCTTTTTCATCCCTAATCTCTAATACAATTTTTGTAGGCTTTTCGTTTAATTCTGCATCTAATTTATCCCAACCCGGAAATGGTATATCTTTATTTTCTTTATCCAATTTTGCTTCTTTTTTCATTCTTTCAGATTTGAGAGTTTCATATGATTTTGGTAAATTATATGTGAATATTGCTCCATATGGTGGGTTTTCAGATTTAAAGAATGATGTTCCTTTGCTCCCTGAGCTCGATCTGATTGGAGTGTATTGAAGAGCTTCTTTAATATCAAAAAGCATAAACTCCTTACTATTTTCGGAATTAAGACTGCGTAATGCTGAATAGTCATCCAAAACGTAAAAACTACGACCAAAAGTTGCTAATACTAGGTCATTTTCTCTTTTTTGTATAGCTAGATCTCTAATTGAAATAGTTGGTAAACCTGCAGAGAACTTTATCCAATTATCACCTTGATTGTTTGAGAAATATAACCCATATTCAGTAGCTAGGAATAGAAGATTTGGATCAATATGATCCTGAACTATTCTCCAAATTAAAGTTTCTTCCGGCAAACCATTTGTTATTGATTTCCAAGACTTACCTCCATTTTCAGTTTTAAATAAATAAGGTTTGTAGTCTCCAAACTTATGATTATCTAAAGCAACATATGCTTTATTTATATCGTGTAAATCTGCTTTTATATCATTAATAAACGAACTTTTAGGCAGGTTAAGTTTGTCAGCAGTTTGAGTTGTCCAGTTTAAACCACCATCCTTTGTGAAATGAATTAATCCATCGTCAGTACCTACATACAAATGATTTTCATTTACTGGAGATTCAGACAATGATGTAATCGTGTTGTAAGTTGACATTGCATACAAATCCCAAGATGAATCCCAACTTTGTACTCTACCCATTATGGGAAGTGACAGTCTTTCTTGATTTAATGTCAAATCTTCAGAAAGCGGTTTCCAGCTATCACCTCTATCATCGGATCGCCAGACACGTTGTGATCCAAAATATAAACGCTTGGGATCATGTGAACTTACCAAAATTGGTGAATCCCAGTTAAATCTTTCATAATCTTCATCTAGATCAGAATATGGCTTTATAAAAACAGCCTCACCTGTTGTCATATCAATTCTATGTAAATTACCTTGTTGAGATTGAGCATAAACAATATCTGGATTACCTGGTTCTGTAGCAGGCTGATGACCATCTCCACCCAGAATAATGTGCCAATCACTATTTTGAATTCCTCCTGTTTTAAGAGTTCTGCTTGGACCACCCTGAGTACTGTTATCTTGAGTTCCTCCGTATATATTGTAGAAGGGATATGCATCATCAACTGCTAACTTATAATACTGAGTTAATGGAAGGTTATTTACAAATTTCCATGAATTAGTGTTGTCAAAAGATTCATATATCCCACCATCTGTTCCAACCAATAAATAATTTGGATCATTTTTCTTGAACGTCATTGAATGGTTGTCAGAGTGTTTATTGGACTCATTCATTCGATAAAATGTTTTTCCTCCGTCCTCAGAAACTTGAACTCTTACATCCATTAGATATATTTTATCTAATTTATGTGGAGAAGCCACCAACTCTTGATAGTAATGTGGTCCAGTTGCACCAGAAACTGTATTAGACATTTTTTTCCAACTTTCTCCACCGTTAGCTGATCTATAAACAGCTCCTTTTCTTCTATCAAGTTCAATAGCTGCATATAAAATATCTGGGTTGATTGGAGAGATAGCTAAACCGATTTTTCCCATTTTTCCAGAGGGTAAGCCAACCTTTAATTGTTTCCAATTTTCACCTCCGTCGATACTTTTAAAAATTTTAGTTCCAGGCCCTCCACCAATATAGGCAGCAACATTTCTATGTCTTTGCCATGTAGCTGCATACATAACATCTTCATTTCTAGAATCGACAACAACATCAGTGACCCCAGTCCATTTATTTCCGGAGAGCACTAATTTCCAATCCTTTCCCCCATTACTAGATTTGTACAATCCTCGTTCACCTCCAGAGGACCAGAGCGGTCCTTGAGAAGCAACAAATAATGTATTGGAGTCATCACTTCTTACGAAAATTTTAGAAATATGTTCTGAGCTTTTTAAACCTTTATTTTCCCATGTATCTCCACCATTATAAGAAACATAAACTCCCTTACCAATTCCTACGTGTCTGCCACCAACATTCTCTCCTGTACCTAACCAAATTGTACTGTTATTGTTTGGGTCAACAGTAATACATCCTGTTGAGTAAAATGGCATATTATCAGCAATTGGTTTCCATGTGGTCCCAGAATTTGTTGTTTTCCAAACACCTCCCGAGCCTACGGCCACATACCATTCGTTCTCATTGGATGGATTAATTGCAATATCAGCAATTCTTCCGGACATGAAGGCAGGTCCAATACTTCTAAACTTAAGGCCAGAATAAAGAGATGATTCATCTTTAAAATTTTCTTTGTTCTTTTGTGAATAAATTGATAAAGTAAAAAAAACGATCAAAAAAATTGAGGAAATAGTCTTAAATAAAATTTTCATAAGTTAAATAATTTGATGACTAATAAATATAATTAATAATCTCTTAATATCAATACAATTACATATTATGAAAAGTGACAAGTTATCTTTTGAGAAGATAGAAATAATTGATGTTGGTTCAAAGGGAAATTCAATATGTAAAAATTCTGAGGGAAAAGTCATAATTGTTAAAAATGGAGTTCCTGGCGATATAATAGATGTAAAAACCTACAAAAAAAGAAAAAAATTTTTTTTAGGAAAAATTGAAAAATTTCACAAATACTCTGATAAAAGAGTTCAACCAAAATGTACTCATTTTGGTGTTTGCGGAGGTTGTAAATGGCAGAACATTAGCTACAATGAACAAGTTAAATTCAAAGAAAACAAAATAAAGCATTTATTCAATGATTACAATTTGGACAATAAGGTTAATAAGATTATAAAGTCTGAGAGTCAATTCTATTACAGAAATAAAGTAGAATTTTCATTTACACATAACAGATGGCTAACAGAGGATGAAATTAAAGGTGACAAATCAATCAAAGACAGAAGAGGAGTTGGTTTTCACCTGTCAGGAATGTGGAACAAAGTTGTAGACATTCAAGAATGTTTTTTACAATCCGATCCATCAAATAAAATCAGAACATATCTTAAAAGTTTTGCAATAAAAAATGAAATATCGTTTTACAATCCTAAACTGAATCGTGGATCTTTGAGAACAATGATGATTAGAAATAATTCCAAGGGAGAATTTATGGTTATTATTCAGTTCTGTACAAATGATAAAACCACTATTAACCTTGTAATGAATTTTTTGAAAAATTCTTTTATTGAAATAAAATCTCTAGGTTACATAATTAATAAAAAACTAAATGACTCTATATATGACCAAGATGTTGTAATTTTTAGCGGAAAAGAATACATTGAAGAAAAAATAAGCAATCTAAAATTCAGGATTTATCCAAAATCTTTTTTTCAAACCAATATTGATCAGACTATAAAACTTTATGAAGTTGTAAAGAAATTTGCAAATCTCAATGGTAATGAGTTAGTCTATGATTTATACTGTGGTTTGGGAACAATTTCACAGTTTATTGCTCATGATTCAAAAAAAGTTATTGGTATTGAGAGCGTAAATGATGCTGTGATCTCAGCAAAAGATAGCTCAAATCTTAATAATATTAAAAATATTGAATTCATTGTTGGTGATATGAGAAATATATTGGATGATGAATTATTCAACAAATACGGGAAACCTGATTTAGTAATTACTGATCCACCTAGAGATGGAATGCATAAAAGTGTAGTCTTTCAGCTCTTAAAAATCATGCCAAAACAAATTATCTATGTTAGTTGTAATCCATCAACACAAAAAAGAGATTTGGATTTACTTTTGGATAAATATAAAATTAAAATAATTCAACCTATTGATATGTTTCCCCATACAGATCATGTCGAAAATGTTGTACTTTTGAAACTTAAAATTTAAGTTGATTGTATAAAATAAAAAGTATTTTTCTGACTATCTTAATCTTTCTCTTTGCCTGTGAACCAGATGACATATGCTTATCAGAAATTGATGACACACCGAAACTTCTCATTGGTTTTTACGATAAAAATTCGGGTAATTTAAAAGAAGTTGAAAATCTAAAAATACAAGGACTAGATAATGATCAAATTTATATTTTCGAAACAATAGATTCAATTGGTATACCATTAATAAACAATAAAAACCTAACGACTTTTAATTTAACCAAAAACTTTGAGGAAGACAACGTTGATTCTGGAAATAATGATAAAATGTTTGTCAACTACAATCCCAACTGGATATACATTAGTAGGGCTTGTGGTTATATAACAAATTATGATATTGATAATTTAATAATCGAGAATGATATTGAAAACTGGATTATAGACTCTGAGATCATTACTTATAGCATAAAAGATGAAGAAAATATTCATGTTAAAATATATCATTAGTTTTTTTATTTTGATTAATGTAGTATCCGTTTTTTCTCAAAAAGAAAAAGATACAATTACAACATCAACATATGGGATGAAAATTGGAATAGATCTGTCAAAACAAATTCGAATGTTAACAGAAAGTGACTATAAAGGTTTGGTTGTTGTTGGTGATTATAGACTGTTAGATAAACTATTTTTAGCTTTTGAAATTGGGACTGAGGAGAAGTTAATTGAAAATGAAGTTTTAAATTTTAACACAAAAGGATCTTTCTTAAAAGTTGGTGCAAACTATAACGTTTTTAATAATTTTAAAGATTTAGAAAATGAAATTTATGTAGGTTTTAGGATGGGTTCATCCAAATTTGAACATCAACTAAATTCATTTACAATATACAACAAGGATCAATATTGGAGTCAAAACGAAATCAATTCTACAGAGTTGTTTAAAAGTTTGACTGGCACATGGTTTGAATTAATTTTTGGATTTAATGCGGAAGTTTTTAGAAACACATATATGGGTTTAAGCTTAAGGTTAAAAAGACTATTGAGTCAAAAGGAACCCAATAATTTTAGAAACCTGTATATCCCTGGGTTCAATAAGGTGTTAGAAAACAACAAAGTAGGTGTTGGTTTAACTTATACAATCCAGTTTCAAATTCCAATTTATAAAAAGAAAAAAAAATCAAATTAATTCTTTTTTTTAGATCCTTCATATAATTCATAAGTGGCAAGCCGACTTTCGAGTTTTCCATTATAAAGCTTGATTTTTCTTTTATGTTTAAGACCAATAAACTTTAAAGATTTAAGGTTAGATGTAATAAAGCTCGCAGTTGAATTGGAATAATTTTTCTTTAATGTATCGCCAATGTTTTTGTAAAAAGATTCAATATTAACCGTTAGCCTTTCCCCATACGGAGGATTAAAAATCAAGTAAAGCTTTTTATCAAAATCCTTCTTTGTGTTAAAAAAATCTTCTTTTTTTACGGAAATATAATTTTCGAAACCAGCTTCCTTAATATTTAAAACTGCTTTTTTTACTGTAGAATGAGATCTGTCGTATCCGTAAATTTTAAAGTTAATTTTTTTTATCTTTCCTATTACAGATTTTTTTATTGAATCAAATAATTCTACATCAAAATCTTTCCAATTTTGAAATAAAAAATTATTTCTACTATAATTAGGAGGATAATTCTTAGCAATCATAGCAGCTTCAATCAAAAAAGTTCCACTTCCGCACATGGGATCAAGTAAATCAGAATCACAATTCCATTCACTAAGCTGAATAATTCCTGCAGCTAAAACCTCATTGATTGGAGCAATATTAGTTTGTACCCTATACCCTCTTTGATTTAAGGGTTTTCCTGATGAATCCAGTGAAACAGTACAAACCTTTCCTCTCATATGAATATTCAATTTAATCTCAGGATTTAAAGAATCAATATTTGGTCTACTTTTGAATAATTTCCTAAATCGATCCACTATACCGTCTTTGGCTTTTTGAGAAAAATAGAGAGAATGAGAGAAAAAATCTGAAAATAAAACGGATTCAATTGAAAAAGTTTTATTTATTGAAATATAATCTTCCCAAGGGAAATTATAAAAAGATGAATACAATTCTCTGTTTGTCTTGATTTTGAATGTTGTTATAGGCTTTAAAATCTTAATTGCAGTTCTTAATGATAAATTGCATTTATACAAAAAACCTAAATCTCCAGTAAAGCTCACATTTCTGACACCCTTTTGAATGTTTTTTGCACCTATTTTTAGTAATTCAGTTGACAGAACATCTTCAAGTCCAAAAAAAGTTTTAGCAACCATTCTAAAATCAGAGATATCAGTCATAATTTTTACTAAAAATAAT
>Ga0209036_1000489_pt1 | contig 17396 bp, 13 predicted proteins | sample MarorgKNORR_S2LV_3_FD_188222 | JGI IMG/M metagenome (GOLD analysis project Ga0209036, IMG submission 188222) | Marine microbial communities from the Southern Atlantic Ocean, analyzing organic carbon cycling - DCM_A/KNORR_S2/LV (SPAdes) (version 2) | ecosystem: Environmental > Aquatic > Marine >... | reverse complement strand
CGAAGACAATCGGTCAATTATAACCTAAGATACTCGCTCGTACACTTTACTTTGCTCACGTTTTTCGCTTACTCAGAATACAGACGCTCAGCCGATGAAATCACTTTCGAAAAGTTTTCTCGCACCCTTCGAATTAGGCGAGATAGTTCACCAAAAATTAGTCGGCGGAGGTTGCATAAGTGAAACCCGCAGAGTGTTTCTGGATTCAGGAAAATCCTATTTCCTTAAGTTAAACGAGCAAGCACCCGCTGATTTTTTTACCTCTGAAGCGAAAAGCTTAGAGGCTTTGAGCATAGAAAATTCCTTAAGAGTTCCAAATGTGATGGTAGCCGAAAGGAATTTTATCTTACTGGAAGATCTCGGCGCAGGCTCTCCGAACTCAGAGTACTGGGATACCCTTGGAGAAGGTTTGGCAAATTTACATAAAATAGAAAGTAATACGTTTGGTTTCACTACAGACAACTATTGCGGTTCCACGCCCCAACGCAATCCAAACATGAAAAACGGGTATGAATTTTTCGGACAGTATCGTTTAATTACGCTTTCATCAAAGGCTTTTGAACAGCAGCTCCTTAAGAAGAAAGAGCTCAAGCAAATCGAATTTATCGCTTCAAACCTAACGAACCTGATTCCCCACCAAAATCCTGTATTGATCCATGGAGACCTGTGGTCAGGCAACGTCCACTGTGACGAGCAAGGTAAACCATGCTTGGTTGACCCGGCCGCCTATTGGGGGTGGGCGGAAGCAGAACTCGCGATGAGCGAGTTGTTTGGCGGTTTTGACCAAAGATTTTACGAGTCCTATGAGTCTTGCTCGAAGATCGACAATCGGTGGAGGGAGCGCAGCCAACTGTACAACCTTTATCATTTATTGAACCACTTAATCATATTTGGAACGAGATACTTGGGGCAAATAAAGTTAGTCCTTGATCGCTTCGCTTGAATTTGCTGACTATAATACCCGCCTCAAAACGCTGAGTGGACTGGTGCTTACCACCTGGCGTGTTGAATTCACACCGAGACCAGCAATGATTAGCATTCCTAGTACCGGCCCCGCGATCCAAGTCCAGGCATGCAGTGAAAACTCTTGTTCAAAGATCTCCTCCTGAAGATAATAAACACTCGCCTCTGCGCCAAGTGTAGCTATCAGCCCAGCTACTAATCCAATGCCCGCAAATTCAATCACTAAGCTACTCAAAATCAATTTGCGCCCTGCGCCAAGGGTTCGCAAAATTGCGTTCTCATGAAACCTTTCATCCAAACTCGCGTTAACACAAGCCACAAGCACAAGTGCGCCACAAAGCAGCACGAGAATAGAGATAAGTTCAATAGCTGACGTAACCTGAATAATGATCGTTTGGATTTGTTCTATGAGCGCATCAATTTCAATTACGACAACAGTCGGAAACATCCTGATTAAATCGTTGAGCAAGATTTTTTGCTCCCTTTCCATTAAGGCAGTGGATAAAAAAGTAGCCCCTAAGTGGTCGATAGTTCCTGGGGAAAATATGATGAAAAAATTCGGTTGCATATTGTCCCATCGAACGCTGCGAAAATTTGAAACCTCAGCAATAACAATTTGCTGATTAACCTCGAACTCTAGCCGATCTCCTAACTCTAAATCCAACCATTCTGCGTATTCCTGTTCAATAGAAACAAACCCTGGCTGCGAATCATTACCCCACCAGACCCCCTCCGTAATCATATTATCGTTTGGCAAATCAGTGGCCCAAGTTACTTGACGCCGGCTTAAATTCCCTCTTACCCGCCGCCCTCCAGTGGAGGCATCTTCTGCATTAACGGGCGGCGCATCGGTCTGAGTATTTTGGAGAGTGTCGCCTTCCGCCTCTTCAATCTCCGGACCCTCTGTTAGAGTAGCTCTGCTTACAGACACCTCACTCTCATCACCAGGATCAGGCACATCGCCATTCACCCTAGTCACTCTTGCACTTACTAGGGGGAAAAACTGATTACCTTCGATACCATTTTGTTCGAAAAAACTCTCGATACCGGGAATCTGATTCTGCGTAATATTCATCATAAAGTGGTTGGGTGTATTCTGTGGCAATTGAGCCTGCCACTCTTCCACCAAGTCCGTGCGGAGCAACGTTAATATCAGTAGCGACATTATGGTGATTGAAAATACCATGACCTGGAGTACGTTTTGCTTTCTTCGCCGTCGAGTCGCAGTCATAGCCAGCAACCAAGCGCTGCCCGCCCTCATTCCTGTAGAGCTTGAGGTGCGCAGGATAAAGTAAGACACCATTGCCAAAAATGCGGCAATCGCCGCAACTGCAAGAACTAGAACAGATGTGAGAATCAGATCCTGGCTATACCAATACACCAAAACTAAGGCACCAACGCCCCCAAACAAGTAGGGAACATTGTCCCCTATTTTTTGTTGACTGATATCTTTTCGTAACACCCTGAGCGGCGGCGTCTCTCGGAGAGCAAGCAGGGGCGGAAGCGCAAAAGACAGAAGACAGATGACCGCCGTTAATCCTCCAACAATGAATGGTTGAAAACCTGGTTCAGGGAGATCAACAAAAAGAAGGGTCTGTAAGACAGCTAATATTACTTCATGAATTAACCAGCCAAACAACCATCCAATTAGGACGGCCAAGGCAGCAAGAACTAACTGTATACTCAAGTATATGAACGATATTTGAGAGGACGTACATCCAAAAGTTTTTAGAATTGCAACATAGTCATAATGCCTTTCGCTGTAGCGCTTCGCTGTTAACGCAATTGCGACACCTGCCAGCAGGACGGCAAAGAGAGAACTTAAAAGCAAAAAACTTTCAGCTCTCTCAAGCGCCTCTCTTACTTCTTCGCTCTCATCGCGTATGTCCCTGATATAATAGCGACCCCGCCACTCCTCTCTGGCACGAAACCACTCCTCAAAAGAATCAAGGTCGGCGATATTGTCTGCGGCAAATAAATACCGATTGCTTACTCGACTTCCAAGTTGAACCACGTTGGTGGCAGCAAGATCACTCATGTGCAACATCAGGCGAGGACCTGCATTATCCATCATGCTACCGCCACCTCGATCAGGCTCTGCCACAATAATTTTACCGACTTTCAGCTCTGCCTCTCCGACATAAACTGAATCACCAACACCGATACCAAGGGCAGCCAGAGCTCGCGCCTCCAACCAGACTTCGCCGGCCGGCGGCCCACTCTGAATAGGCGTTCCTCGAACAAAGGCCTGCTCTGAAATTATTACCTCGCCTCTCAATGGATAAGCATCCGTTACAGCCTTCGCAGCAACAAGAATATTACCGCTATCTGAAAATGCCATTGAAGTGAAGGACACGATCTCTGCAGTCGAAAGCCCTCGTGTTTGCCCCTCAATCAGGACTTCCCGAGGAAGGTCTCCTCGGCCGCTAACAATCCGATCAGCAGCTAGCATGTTCGCCGACTCTAGCAGAAGCGCTTTTTCTAACCGATCAGTAAACAGCGCTATACCAGTTATTGACGTTACTGCCATTATTAAGGCAGCAAACAACAGGCGCAATTCTCCGCCTTTCCAGTCTCTCCTCAGTAATCTAAGTGAGATTAGGAACAAGCTACCGATGGGCTTTTTATCAACTAATTCCTGAGAGGTTACCGCTCGCATTCTATTTACCCCCGTTACCGTTCTGAGCAACGACTTCGCCTGCAACCAATCTCACCTGACGATCGCACCGAGCGGCTAAACGCTCGTCATGAGTTACTAGAACTAATGTCGTCGAGAAAGCTTTATTCAAATCAAAGAGAAGTTCCACAATCTTCGCTCCAGTTGCGGTATCGAGATTGCCTGTAGGTTCATCTGCGAACAATATTCTAGCCTCAGTTGCGAACGCTCGAGCAATCGCAATCCGTTGCTGCTCTCCGCCAGAGAGCTGATTAGGATAGTGATGCCACCTCTCGGAAAGCCCGACTCTATCCAATAGATCAGTTGCTTTTTCCTTCGCTGCCGAATCGCCTTTTAACTCAATCGGCAGCATAACATTCTCTAATGCAGTTAAACTGGGGAGCAACTGGAAAGACTGAAAAACAAAACCTACCAACTGACCTCGAAGAACAGCTCGCTCTTCCTCATCCAGGGACGAAAGCTCATGCCCATCGAGTATGATTTCACCTGAAGTGGAACTATCAAGCCCAGCCATCAAACCGAGAAGAGTAGATTTCCCTGACCCTGATGCGCCAACAATCGCCACGGCCTCACCCGATTCGAACTTTAAACTAACTCCCCTTAGAATCGTCAAAACACCTTCGCTGGTGTCTACAGATTTAACCAAATCGCGTGTCTCAATCATGCCTTTCTACATCCCAAAAACTTGGCCGCATTATAGTCTAATTCTCTCGAAGAGTATCAATCGCTGGAGGTTGTTTAACAACTACTTACCCTAATAACACTATAATCTGAGTAATTGATGAATTAAGATATTCTTACGGAGTGAGAATATTCTAGAAATGACGTCCCAATTAATCAGAATTTTGCTAGCAGTTTCGGTCTGCTTTCCAACGAATGCGATAGGTGCTGATAACAACCTAACCCCAATTCTAGTTTTTGGAGACAGTTTGAGTGCTGCCTACGGTATAGAAGAGGAGGACGGTTGGGTAAATCTGTTAGGACAGAGGGTCAAGGAGGAGAACCGACCCTATCGAATCGTTAATGGCAGCGTAAGCGGAGAAACAACCACTGGTGGAGTGGAGCGCTTACCCGGCATGCTGAGTGCCTATAGACCTAAAATCGTGATTTTGGAATTAGGCGGCAATGACGGTCTCCGCGGACTACCTCTGGCTATCCTTAGAGATAACCTGGTCAAAATGATAGACCTGGTCCACGAAAGTGGGTCGGAGATCCTTCTGGCTGGAATTCAAATTCCGCCAAATTACGGCCCGCGTTACACGCTGCCTTTTTCTGAACTCTTTTACGAAATTGCTGAAGAGAAACAAATAGGTTTCATTCCATTTCTCATCGAGGGGATTCCTCAGCGCCCTGAATTAATGCAAGATGATGGCATCCACCCAAAAGCAGAGGCACAGTCCATGATCCTCGACAATGTTTGGCCCTACCTGCTGCCGTTGATAGAGCGATAAAGTTTAACTCGAAACGCCGCTGGCAATAGCCAAGTATTTTTTTATTACAGATTCCATTCCGCTTTGGATGGATTCCACGACAAGCGCATGCCCAATCGAAACCTCTAAAATACCCTCTATTTCAAGAAAACGAGCCAAGTTGGACAAGTCAAGATCATGACCAGCGTTGACACCTATATTTAACTCTGACGCTCGGAATGCGGTATCAGAATAGGTTTGCCAAACTGAGAGCTCATCTTCCGTATTAAATTTTGAGGCATACTGCTCAGTGTATAGCTCGATTCTCGCCGACCCAACCGCTTGAGCCTCATTCACCAAGTCAGGGATGGGGTCCAAGAATAAACTGCTTCGGATGTTTTCTTGTCCTAACATTGCGTTAACATCTAGCAGAAGTGCTCGATTCGCTGGAATGTCCCAACCATGATCTGAGGTTAATTGGCCCGGCGCATCCGGGACTAAAGTGCACTGATCAGGAACAACATCTACAACCAGCTCTAAAAACTGTTTGCTCGGATAACCCTCAATATTGAATTCGACCCCAGAGTGTGACCTCAAACAATTGCTGATATCGTAAACATCTTGCCTGGTTACGTGCCTTTCATCAGGACGCGGATGGACCGTGATTCCCTTAACACCCAGTGCTATCAATCTTTCAATATGCTCTATTAAATCAGGAAAGTTCCTGCCTCGCGAATTTCTCAGCAATGCTATCTTGTTCACATTTACACTTAACTTAGTCACTTACTTCATCCTTTTTAGTGAGAAAATCCAATGCGATTTTCTGAAATACTTTTGGCTTGTCAGCATGAAGCCAGTGGCCAGCGCCCATGATCGACTTAACTTGAGCATTGGGAAACAATTCGAGCGTTTCCGATTTGTTTTCCGCTTTTATATAGTTAGACAGAGCGCCTTTTACAAACAAAACGGGCTTTCCGAAAGGTTTAGAACTAGCCGGTTTATCTCGCAATCGAGGATAGTTTTTTTCTATAGCCTGTAAATTTAAACGCCACTGATACTGCCCCTTATTCTGACTCACTAAATTCGTTAAAATGAATTTACGAGTTATCTCATCCTCTATGTAACCTTCTAGAAAAGCCTCTGCATCACGACGACTTTTCACAGCACTCAAATCTAACGCCTTCATCCCCTCTATTGCACTAAGATGCCCATCGCCTCCCTCAGAGTATGCTACTGGCGCAATATCGACCACGACCATTTTATCAACGCGCTCTGGACTGCATAATGCCAATTCCATGGCGACTTTACCCCCCATCGAGTGACCAATTATAGACGCAGAGCTCAAACCCAAATCATCCAAAAGCTGAGCAATATCTTGCGCCATAACACTATAATTTAAATTTTCATTATGAGGAGACTCCCCGTGATTTCGTAGGTCTATCCCAAATACTGAAAAATACTCTGAAAGTTGCTTGCTATGCCAGTTCCAGTTGTTCAGGTTGCCAAACAATCCATGCAGAATGAATAAGGGTTCACCGGAATTCGAGTACTTTTGAAAATTGAGTTTCATACCCTAGTCGAGGGATTTCAAAACATCTATTACATCTTCGTGGTGCGTCTTTGTGTTCACCTTTGGCATCATGAACGCAACTCTACCCTTCTTATTCACCACGAACGTGGAACGAATAATTCCCATAAACTCTCTACCCATGAACTTTTTCAAGCCCCATACGCCATATTTTTCAGCTATCGAGTGATCCTCATCAGACAGCAATGTGAAATTAAGAGCCTCTTTGTCCTCAAATTTTTTCAGGCGCGCAACTGGGTCCGGACTGATACCTAGTGTGACAGCGTCAAGATTACCAAGTTTTCGTTTTGAGTCTCGGATGCCGCACGCTTGGACCTTGCAGCCCGGAGTCATTGCCTTGGGATAAAAATAGACGATAACGTTCTTCTTATCCCTAAAATCTTTGATGCTGACCTTTTCGCCATTCTGGTCCTGCAAAGTAAAAACAGGCGCCAAATTACCAACCTTTACTGCTGCCATTCATCTTTCCTCCCACAATTTCAGACAACTTGCTCATGCATTCGCTATGAGTCTAACGTAATTATGCTCAGTATTCATGCCTGTACTCCGACTCCAATTCTTTTGTTAAGATCCACAAATGACTAATTCAATTTCAGTAGTAGTCCTGACCGGCGCTGGTATCTCAGCAGAATCGGGCATAAAAACTTTTCGGGCTGCAGACGGCTTATGGGAGAACCACTCAATCGATGAAGTAGCGACACCAGAAGGCTTTTCATCAAACCCCAAATTAGTCTATGAGTTTTATAATCAACGTCGTCGCCAGTTAGTCTCCGATCAAATTTACCCCAATGCTGCCCATAATGCGTTAGCACAATTTGAACAAAAGTTAGAAGGTTCTTTTCTTCTAGTCACCCAGAACATTGACAACCTACATGAACGAGCTGGCACGAAAAGCGTCAGGCATATGCATGGCGAGCTATTGAAAATGCGCTGCAGTCTTACCGGTGAAATTTTTCAAATTGAAGACGACCTTGATCATCAAACAAATTGCCAATGTTGTACACAGACAGGAACACTGAGGCCGCATGTCGTTTGGTTTGGGGAGATGCCCTTATACATGGATGAAATATACGCGGCCTTGGCAAGCTGCGATTATTTTATCGCCATAGGTACTTCCGGGAACGTTTATCCTGCCGCTAGCTTCTATCAAGCAGCAAAAATTGGCGGCGCCGAAACAGTTGAGTTGAACCTCGAAGCAACCAACTCCTCTTTCGACAAACATATCCAAGGCAAGGCCACAGAGATAGTGCCAAAATATTTTGAGGAGTTACTATCTATTTAAGTAAATAGCGAGAAAATCTCCCAACATTTTTACTTAAATTCGAAAGTCAATTTTTTCCGGCAATAAACAATGCTGCTCATTACATAGCTGCAAACTAACCGTCAACAATGCACTAAAACAGAGTCGGTCACTTGAGGAATGAATCTGACGTAATCTGGCATTTACATAAAACTCATCTTTATAAACTGGTACGCTAGAGTCACCTGTAACATTAATTAACTCTTCAGAATCTGGGTACTCGAGGGATAACACCTGCCAAGCCTGCTCCTGTGAATTAACATCTAACGACAACGGACAGTAACTCTCTTTGTCCGCCTGGGGAGCATTCAGATGCCATCCCTCGGCTACTTCAAACTTAAATTTGAGGACCTTCAGCCCAGGATCTTCAATCTCGCCGAGCACGACACTAATTTTTGTTAATCCTCCACTAGCAAACTGAATCAGACTCAAGTCCTCTCGCCCACCCGCTTCGACTTGCCTCAGACTGCTCGTATGACTCATTGCATTTTCGTTGATATCAACCGCGATCGCACTTAGCGATTCGTCTGCATATTTCTTGTAGTTCAGTTCAGACTCGAATAAAGCACTACGATTATGCAATTTAGATAAGCATCTTATGGCGGTGCTAATCGGTGACAGTATGGCGCCGTCAGAAGCACTGAGTGATCGTGTTAACTGGGGTCCAATTTGATTAGATGGGCTTAAATACAAGGCCCTTTTTTGCTTATCCCAAAATTCTTCCAGACACTTACTCATTATAAAGTGAGCTTGAAGCAAATAGTCTTGTTTGTTAGTCAAATCGTAAATACACAATAGAGCTTCTACCAGATTCACGTAGTCCTCAAGTTGCCCCTCTATTGAGACTTTCTCATTCAGATAAATTCGGCTTACTTTAAATTCCTCGTCTACACACTTCTCAACTATCAGCCTTACCGCTTTTTCCGCCGATTCTATCCATTCTGCCTCCCTAAAATAGAATCCTGCTTCACCTAATGTAGTTATGAATGCTGAAGCCCAAGCAACGATTAGTTTCTCATCACGAAGCGGGTGCACTCTCTGCTCCCGATAATTGTATAGCTCATTTAAGATACTATTTAGTGTGGACTCGAAATCCTTCCCATATTTATTCTCAAGGTCAGAAAAGGAGCGTGTAAGATACAAAATGTTTGAGCCTTCGAAGTTGCCATCCTCACTGAGCCCAAAAACATCTACCACTAACTCAAACTCAGGTTTTTTAAGGATCCGTTTTACCTCATCCTTATCCCAGACAAAAAATAAGCCCTCTCTGCCCTCACTATCAGCGTCGGTAGCAGAATAAAAGCCTCCCTCTGGTAACTGCATGTCTCTGAGCACATAACTTATGGTTTGCTTGCACACCCGTGCAAAATATTTATCCCCAGAAAATCGATGAGTTAGCAAATACAATAGCGCCAGTTGTGACTGATTATAAAGCATCTTTTCAAAATGAGGCACTAGCCACTCAGCGTCCACGCTGTATCTATGAAAACCCCCAGCAACCTGGTCATATATTCCCCCTCGCGCCATCGCCTCAAGGGCCCGTGAAACGAAATCCAAGGCATTGGAATTTCTATCCTTTAATCCGCTCTCCAGCATAAACAGTAAGAGGGGTTCTTGCGGAAACTTAGGCGCGCCTGCCAAACCTCCGTGACTGCGGTCCTCTCTTTGAAAAAGGGCTTGCCTAACGGTATTCACCAAATCATCGGCCAATGGGGCTGATTGCCGCTCCCTCGCTATCATCCGAGCAATGGAGTCACTAATCTTGTTTGCGCTATCTTCCAGCTCCGAGTGCTTGTCTTCCCAGTGATCAGCGATTTGTAATAGTAATTTCAGAAAATTAGGAGGCGGAAAGTATGTCGCAGCAAAGAAAGGCTTTCCGTTTGGTAACAAAAAGTTTGACATTGGCCAACCACCATGTCCGGATATCAGCTGCAAACCTGTCATATAAAACTCATCGATATCAGGGTACTGCTCGCGATCCATCTTTATGCTTATAAAGTTCTCATTTAAAACCTTAGCCACCTCGACATTATCAAAACTTTCGATTTCCATGACGTGACACCAATGACAAGTCGAGTAACCTATCGACAAGAAAATAGGCCGGTTCAAGGAACGAGCTTTCTCAAAGGCCTCTTCACCCCAAGGGAACCAATTAACGGGATTATGCGCATGCTGGAGCAGGTAAGGCGAATCCTCCTGAACCAATCGGTTTATGAATACAGCAGTGCCATCTGAATTGAGATGATCTGTTCGTTTCTCATATGTCCCCTCTTTGTCGCTCTCGACCACACGCAACGTGCGCTCCAACTTGGTTTCTTCACTTTTTGATGTAATCTTCGACATACCTTATGACTACTATTCCAATAAAATTTCGTGTTCTAGTTAACTTCGCAAATAAATGAGGGATGAGAGGTGAACCTATCCACATACATTCTACATTTTTTTCGGGGCTTTATTCTGGTTAAAATCTTCGAGTAGTGTTACTTTGCAATTCTGATCAGTTGGGGGGAAAGTCTGTGAGCACGATGCATAAGAATTCAAGACGTTCATTTTTGAAAAACTCCGCCATGGCATCGGGAGCAGCAATCGTGGGCGCTTGCTCGAGCGGCGATCAGCGTCTATTGACGCAACCATACACCCCTAACTTTTACCCGACACATAACGAACGTACCAAAGGTTGGTTACGATTTCTCTGGCAGAAATCAACGTTCCCTGATGACTGGGGTTACACTGGCAACGAAGAACTCCCTTGGGGTATCGGTCTGCCTCGAGACGAAATAAACTGGAATTACGATGGGTCGGGCCCGCATCCGTGGTGGGACCAATACACTAGCGCACCAATGTTAAGTTACCCTCGTTTTGATCTCGTGGATTCAAGTTACGCTGTTATGCTCATGGCGGACCAGACGCCGGCCTGGCGAGAGGTCTACTCACGCATAATGGACGAATTGGCTACTAGGCATACAGCCTACTGGGCCGCCATCGATTGGAATACGTTTATTGGTCCAAGCCCCAATAGAATGAAGTACGCGGACTACCCAGAGTTAGCGCCCGGTTCTCAGGCATGGCCAGAACGTGTTCTCGGTAATTATGATCGGCCTGGCTGGACTGCTAATGGTGTTGAACCTTGGGGTCTGCAACCTGACCCCATAGGCGCAGATGGCAATCTATTCTTCCGAGGTTGGTTGAATCTGCTCCTAACAATTTACAAGTATGTTTCCGGAGACGATAAGTGGGAACGGCCATGGATGATTGCCGGATATGAGAACCAGCAGTTCGAATGGACTCAACCCAGGATTGTTGAGCATCTATATAAACAATATACAGACCATCCAGAGGGGCCCCAGTGCGAGAACACCAAGATTTGGCCTATCTGCAACTCCTCAGCCGGACTAGGTATTTATCTTTCTGATCAGCTTGGCGTTTCTAATGCTCATGGTGTTTTTGAAAATTGGATTGAGTTCATGAAAGATAACTACATGAGCATCAACAATCAGAATCAAATCGAGTCGATGACTCTGTACTATGATCCGTTGGCCGACTTTAAGGTGAATTTGCCAGGAGTTGCTGCTGGCACCGCCGCAGCTTTTTATTTAATGCCGCAATCTCCGGAAATAGCCACCCAGATATACGATTCGCTCGCAAATACATTAGGCTGGCGAGACCCCAAACGAGCGATACAACCCAGCGCTCAGGGCCTAGTGCTAGCGAAGGCACTCGGCGACCATACCGCAGTTGCTCGTCTCAGTGCAGCTGCAGAACGCTATTCGGAGCCGAAGTGGTTTGGTAAGGACATGGATAAGTTTGGTTGGTGGTTCAACAATGGTGAACCCTGGCCTCGAGGACAGAGCTCTGCACAGATGATGATTACCGAAATTACTGAAGGCAACTGGGTTGACGCTTTTAAGGTAAAGCACCTTGATAAGTATGCTGCGCCCACTGTAGAGGGTATAGACTTTCCAGCACTAGGTGTTGAACAAGCCTGGAACGACAAAGAGAGTGGGGTATTGCACGTAGGCACCTACGCCGCGGATCGAAATCGCTTGGGTGCAGAAACTTCATGGCGGGTAACTGGGTTACCCAATGCTAGAGATGTCTTCGTGCTTGCGGATGGATCACCGTTTCAAAACGTCGAAGTGATTAACAACAATTCCATTATAATACGCACCGATATAAATCATCACCGCTTCCAGATTTTCACGGGTTACCATGGGCAGCAAACGGATCAGGCGTCGAACCCGCCTGCACCTGAAACAGATTCAGGCGCTTTTGTTGCGAGGCAACGTACCGCAGCAGAGAACGCTAAAGCTGCGGAGTCGGTATTGCTGAGCGGTTCTGCAAATTGCCCCTGTTGCGCCGGCGCCGCGTAATATAAATAAACGATCGAGCTATCCGCTTTATCTACTATAGTTCGGTGCTGTGCTCAGATAGATATTCTGCCACACCCTCTGTTGAGGCTTTCATACCAGTATCACCTTTTTGCCAACCAGCTGGGCAGACTTCCCCATGCTCCTCAGAAAACTGAAGAGCATCCACCAGTCGCAGCATCTCATCTACGTTTCGACCCAAAGGCAGGTTATTGACAGTGCTATGCTGAATGACTCCGGTTTTGTCGATAAGAAATGAAGCTCTAAATGCAACGCCATCGGGGTGAGGAATGCCGAAAGATTTGATGATTTCATGATTAATATCAGCGACAAGAGGGAAACCGACCGGACCAATGCCCCCCTTTTCAACGGGCGTATTCCTCCACGCTAAATGTGTAAATTGAGAGTCTATTGAGACTCCAATTACCTGAGTATTCCTGTCCTCAAATTCTTTGATTCTATTGTTGTGAGCGATAATTTCTGAAGGGCAAACAAAAGTAAAATCCAGTGGGTAAAAAAACAATAGTATGTATTTACCTTTGTAATCGGTTAACTGAAAATCTTCATTTATCTCGCCGTTCGCCATAACGGCGGCAGCCGAAAAGTTGGGCGCTTCTGAACAAACTGTAATTTGCATATTCCTATCCAAAAAGTGTTAATAGTTAGTGCTTCTGATGAAGCACGGGGTTAACGTTTTCTGCTGGCTTCTTGATGAGCGAGTAATCGGTGAGCATCTCAGACACCTCGTCGAGCACGTCTTGTTCCAACCGAAAAGACATAGGGCCGATATGGAGGACATATACATTGCACTTTCGGCAGACGGTGATTGAACAAAGGCTTCGTTTGACTACTACTTCTGTTTTACACATGAGGACTGAACCAAATCAGTGGATATTCGTGTCAATGGCTTTTGGCGAAGAATACCGGTTTTTAACTCCACCCTTAATCGATAGCGCTCCGCTCCAATGTTTACGCAAGCGGTCGCAAGTATTTAACAGACTTAGCTGCGTCGTTTTCGGATGGCTTTGTAATAATTCCAGATGCTCTAATATCGCTTTTCCCACAACCGGGTCTTGATCCATCGTGTATCTAGTTAACAAAAACAAGAGCGTGGCTATGAGAGTATCGTTGTCTGCTGCTTGAGGTTTCACTTAAAAGTATTAGCCTTAATCCTAGAACTGGATGCATAGTAATGCGAATGAGACTTATTTGCAATAAAGGTTGTTATTCCTTAATCCTTAGGCCTGCATAAGCTTCCATTGCACGAACTCATTCAAAGTTCTGAGCTGAGCCTTTCAAAAACTCTGCCTGATTTTCAACCCAAAGACCAACGTTCTCATGAGGCAAAAGCCCTAGACCATCAGCCTTATAATCTAGACCTTCCAATACCCTTGCGTAGGGTCCGAACCCGTGCACACGAAAAGGAACTACTATTGGAATAAGCCCGCTTTTACTGGCCGCCTCAATGTATGTCCGTATATTGTTTTCAGCCTCACCCCTTTTTGCAAACCAATCTTCCCGCAGGGTAAAAACCTTAATGTCACGCAGACCCAAAGCGTCTTTCGCAACCTCTGTTCGCTGGGTAATCTTTTGCACCCATCGCGCATCTTCTTCGTCAGAGCCCGTACCATGAGCTATTACAACCGCAACTTCGCGCTCCGGTTCTCTGCTCAAGCCTTGAATACGACTGACCAACACATCATCCATTTCATCAGCATCTGCCAAACCATCTTCACTGACAAAGAACTTCAAACCTGTCTCTATCTTCCAAAAACCCATGGGCATAAACATGTCCGGCTGAGATGCTTTATTTGCCTCTTCTTTATTCGGGGCACCTTCCTCTATACCAAGTATTTGCTTTGTTCTCTGGCGCCAACTTTCACCAGACACGAACATCCGAATAACGCCAACGTTTTGCACTCCGCGAGACTCAAGTCGCTTAACCGACTCCTCGATGCTTCCCGCATCAGCCATACCAAAAGCTATCTCGACTGGGTATTTATCTCTGATGTCATCCGTTGCCTCTTCAACGGCAGTATTCCACTCTGTTGCACCCCCGTGCGCCATCAATAGCAAGCCAAATTGGGAGTCTTCAGCTGCAGCCCGCGATAAGTCTTGATTGAGACTTTGCCCTGTCGAGCATGCCTCCAAGACAATAAGGCTAGATACAACAAGGAAAACTCGGAGTTTAATCAGAGCTTGGAACAAACTAGAACTAAACCTTGAAGTTACTGTTACATAATTCATGCTCAGAACTCAATGTTTAAGCCGACACGAAGATTGGTGCCGGGCTGGTAGTTATTTAAGATAGTGTCTGCGGATTGAACTTTGTCAAGTCCCTGAATGCTCTGCCAAATGGCATACTCTTCATCGAATATATTAAATACTCCAGCTCTTAGCGATACCGCATCGCCGATACGCAAGTCTCCAACGAGATCAAGAATCGCATAGCCTTCTGAATCGGTCACGGTGTCAGAGGATACCTTATCCTTATTAGCTACGACCGTCCATAAAAGCTCCCCGCCCCAATTTCCGCTGGCACTATCGTATCTTAGGCCGGTGACGATATTAAGCGGATCTATTGTATCTAAGTGCGCACCAGTCCTGTCGTTTTCGCCACGCGCGTATGCTACCGAAGATCTCAAACGCCATTGGTCATTAAAATAAAAGAAGGATGACAATTCAGCTCCCTGAACCTCCACGTCACTTATATTCTGGTTTTGATAAAGCGAGAGGCTTCCATCGCGGCCGATAAAATTACTCGATATAAAGTCATCATAATAGTTCTTGAATACCGATAAACTGAGGAAAGCATTTTCATAGTCGGCGCGCACCCCCAATTCGAAACTGTCGCTAGTTTCAGCATCAATATCTGGATTTGGCACCACCGCATATCTATAACCAAGATTGACGAAAGCTTGATTGGATTCATTAAAGTTTGGTGGGCGATAACCTTCGGCATATTGAGCGAACAGAGAATAAGTATCATCGATATCGTACAAAGCCCCTAAGCTGAATGAAACTTCTCCTTCTTCAAAATCTTCAACCGGATACCCAAATCCCGCTACCTGGTTGGTCCCATCCAGCAAAGCATCTGCGCTAGCATCCATCTCATAGCGGTCATAGCGAACGCCCGGAATAACGGTCAATGGAGTGTCTCCGATCTGAATTTCATCCTGAAAGTAAAGCCCTAACCGTCTAGTCTCGGTGTCAGGAAAGGTTTTATTTGGGAATACCTCAGGTGCCCCCATTGGAAAAGCTGAAATACTCCGAGTTACAGTGCCACTGGATACCTCTGTATCAAAGCGATCCCGTGGCCGCTCTGTCTCAGTTTCATCCAAATTAAATCCATAAACGAAATTATGTGTTAAAGACCCAGAGCTCAAAGATTTGCGGAAATTTAGATTAATTGCCATCGTCTCCTGATCAAATCCAAAAGTTGTATCACGCGACGCAGCGCTGCCCGAGAAAGACCTTGGATTCCTTGGGTTTACGAACGAAAAGCTTGTCCTGTCTTGGAGAGTCCTCTGTGTAGAATCTGTGTCGTGTAAATTAACCAAAATCTGCAAGTCATCAAAGAGCCCTGAATCACGCTCCAACTGATATTCGAGACCTAACCTCTCACGGTCCACCTCGTCAAACCCAAGAGACTTCGATACGGAGCGACCCAGATCTGACAAGAGGTTGAAATCTCTCTCCTCCACGAATGATTCAAAACTTATCGCTAAGCTCTGATTGTCTGAAATATCCCAGAACCCCTTGAGGAGAATGCCCTGAGTATCTCCGTCCTGCGGATTCACGCTTCCCACTCCATTGACCTCATGCTCCTCAAAGTTTCGCTGTGTGAACTGAGCTACGAGTCCAAAGTCTCCGTTTTGAAAGGCGGCAGTAGCCCCCCCTTTAATCTGTTCATCTGCATCAGAGGCCGAGCTTCTCAGACCAAAATAGCTGCCGCTGTCGCTTCCAACATAGTCTCTTGCATCCTTGGTCGTGAAAATAACGGCCCCACCCATAGCGTCAGCTCCATAGAGAACTGAGGCTGGGCCTCGAATGATCTGAACGCTCTGCAGGTTGTCCATCTCAAAGGAATCTTTACCGTTTCCGAAATAAATATCGCTTCCACGCACTCCATCGACTACATTAAGGACCCGATTGCCGCCTATGCCTCGAATTGTAAAGCCTTGGTTTCCGCCGCGAGCGTCTGTACTCATTGACACGCCAGGTTGAAACCTTGCGAGGTCGTCTAGATCATCTACCAATTCCTTTTCTATATTCTCTATGGAGATTATGGACACAGTACCAGCAATATTCTCTATGGTCCGAGATTGTCGGGTTGCCGAGATAGTTAACTCTTCAATGCGGGTGGGAGAGGTTTCTTGAGCAACAGACCATGCGGGCAAAAGGGCGAGCGCGCAACTGAAACCAGCAACCTTAAGACTGGATAAGATAAAAAAAACTTTTACTTTTAAGAACGAACTAAAAATAGGTTGCATAGACACCTCTCTGCTTTAAATAAGAGAGTCTGGCTGGCTGCCTAAATTTTACTGGTGGCTGGCGTGACTCGGGACTAAATCGAACTTTATAAATTTCTACTTTGTCAGAATGAGTTTGTTGTTGGCTGTAATTCTTAGCGTATATTCGCCACCAGCGTGCTGAATGAACAACTTCTTGGTTTCTCCAAGCAACTGCTTACTCGAAACTTTCTGTGGATTACTTGAAACTCTCTGGGAGGAGCCTCGTCGCAATGTTATCTTCGTTTGATTCATTTTAATTTTATAAACAAATTGGCAGCCAGTTCCTTGAAGGCCATCGGCTATACCCTTATTGACAATGAGGTAGATTGTAAATCCTACCGTCCTTTAACGCAAATGATAATTATTTGCATTTAAGTTTTACAAATTTTGACATTTGTAGATTGCTTCTTGCTTTCATGACAGAATCTAAATATCTGAAATCCCTACAACTTAGTGACTTTAAATCGAAGAAAATAGATGCTTAATATCACACTCAAACCACTGTTCGTACCATTAGTTTCGGTCGCAGTTCTATTCGCATCCTCCTCCACTGCCGAGAACCAAACGAGCGCTGAGCT
>Ga0209036_1000488_pt1 | contig 17426 bp, 9 predicted proteins | sample MarorgKNORR_S2LV_3_FD_188222 | JGI IMG/M metagenome (GOLD analysis project Ga0209036, IMG submission 188222) | Marine microbial communities from the Southern Atlantic Ocean, analyzing organic carbon cycling - DCM_A/KNORR_S2/LV (SPAdes) (version 2) | ecosystem: Environmental > Aquatic > Marine >... | reverse complement strand
AAAGAGAATTGGCTGCAATGGAATATCACACTAGTACTCCATGCCACGAAAGGAATTTTGCTCCTCAGAATTGTATCAAAGGTGAATCTGTAACCATTTTTGAATGGAATCAAGGCGAATCCAATACACATGGCGGTGGATGGGGAGGAGGTACAAGCGTACGTAACGTGGAAATGCCAAATAATCTAGAGCAATTTGATTCATTTGCAGTTTACACTTACGAAGCCTGCCAAGACCACAAAGGATGTAATGAGTGGGATTTCATAGGATACCTAAATGCTTACAGTTCTGAATGTTCTTTACCTGAATTTACAATTTATGAAGAATGTATAGGTGAAGTATTATCCGAATACGCAACTCAGGAATTATGTGAAGCTGCTGGACACCGCTGGGATGCTGGAGACGAAGATACTTCAGCTAGGTGTGAAGGAAAATGGAATAGAGTTTGGAAAGCTGAGATCGGAAGATACATAACTGCGTATAATAGAGAAGGAAGATATATCTCAGATGTTAGTCCAATGCTGGGCGTTCTGAAAAATGAAGATATTAATGAATTTAATTATTGGCAGCCAAATGCATACGGCCTTACTGTAAAATTATTTTTCTGGAATGAAAATAAAGATTACACTCCAGTTGGTGCTGAATATTTAGCTGGAGCAACAAGAAAGTTTAACTTAGAATACAATGATATTTTTGGAAGTGAAAATCCGTTTGAATACGATGTTTCTGAAAATACAGAGAGAGTTGAAATTGTGACATTTTTTACGGGCCATGGTCACAGCAGTACTGATGAAAACTGTGCTGAGTTCTGTAACCATCAGCACGAGTTTACTGTGAATGGAGATACTTTAGGTCTACTCGAGCATCCAAATGGAGGTACTCCTTACGGCTGCTATGATAGAGTAAACGAAGGTGTATCGGCTAACCAATATGGAACATGGGTTTACGGAAGAGCTGGCTGGTGCCCAGGACAAGATGTTGAATACAATCGGATTGATATTACTAGTGAATCAAATGTAGGAACTAACGAATTAAGTTATAGAGGGCTATACCAAGGTGAAGAGTATAATCCAAGTGTAAACGATCCTGATGGTTACTTGCCAGAGATTAAGTTACGAATGTGGATTATCACTTACGAAGCTCAATAGCTATCTATTTCTGTTCTAAAATACTTGTAGAAACACCACATAGCTACTGCTCCAAGAAGGTGCCATATTGCATGACCTTGGATTAATGAATCTGGGTCACATAAAACACCATCTGTTTTGCTTGGTTGCCAGATTACAGTAGCGAGTCCATATGCTGCAAAACCGGCCCAGAAATAGGGCGTATGCGTTCTTTCTAACTTAATATCTTCAATTCTATACAAGAAATAAGCTAAAGCGGCCCAAAGTAAAATTCCTTCAATCTCATCTATGAAAAAATCAATTGGAGTCTTATTTGGTGAAGTGTAAAGGTACAAAAACATAATTATCGAAGTAGGAACTAAGAAAATTATGTGAGGTTGTTTCTGATATTTTAGAGCTAATTCTTGAGATAACCAAATACCAATCAAAGCACCCCAAAGAAACGTTAGGAGACTATATTGCCACAATAATATTGCAAAAATCGCGTTTGAGATTAAGTAGTAAGAAATAAATTCACTTTCAGTCCATCTAAGAAACCTAGAGAAATTGTAGAAAACAGGCATTGAAATGTACATTATCATTCCTGTTACATCCAACCAACCTCCCCATCCTGTGTTGAAGCCATGCATAGCAAAACTACCCATACCTACAGCCACACATGAAATTGCATACATTATGAGAAACCAACTTCTATTCGAAAGTGAAGGTTTACCCTCAAAGGAATCATATTGAGCTAACCAAAGGATATACATTCCAACAAAGACAAAGGCTAAATTAGAAATTGTGTTTGTAGGTTCACGAATCCACGAATCTCTTACTTTTTCACAATAACCTGAAGCTGTTGTATTAGACCAGTTTGAATCGTTCAATAAGTACGCTAGTGCATAAATTACGAAAATAACGCTAATAACGAAAAGTACTGAGAAGAATTCTTTCCTATCTTCAATATATTTCTTATCAATCAAGCTATCTTCATTTTCCTGACATAGCCACATTCTCTACATTCATAATTTGGATATAGATCCGGGTTGTTAGGAGAAGCACCATGCCAATGGAAACAATATTTGCCACACTTTACGCAATATGAATTCTGTTTGTATCCAGTATATTGATGTGGTCTCTGAACAACTTGTGTCATAGCGCCTTGAGGAATACCCATAGCTGCAACCTGAGGAATTCCAGCTTCTGCTGCAGGTTCTGGATCTGCTTCAACTACATTGCCTGATGAGTAAGTCAACATGTCTTCAACTAAATTTGATTGAAATGCACCATCATTGTCCACGCAAGCCAATTTTGACATTGCGCCATTCATCCATTGTTCTGCAGGGTCTTCAAAGTCCACATCACAATCAACTCTGTCGTGAATTCTAGAACCACCCATGTCCTCCATGGTTTTGTCCCAGTCCTTACCAGACTGACAAAATAAATCGTAACCTGTATCTCCGAGTGCACAAATTGAAAAATGAGTGTTAGTTAATATTTTACCAACGCCAACTGCAGCTTCGTACAGTTCCTCAGCATTATCAGGCATTTCACCTTCTCCCCATGTAGAGCATACAATCATAACTCTGGACATTCCGGACATTGAATTAATGTCAAAGCCATCCATATCATGAACTGTAGGTGTTAATCCATACTTTGTAGCTTCCTTCTGCCATTTCTCAGCTAAGCCCTCAGAATTTCCACTTTGTGAACCATACAAAATGTGTAGATCCCGATTTCCTTCTGTTGCAAATGTTTTTACATCAACTTCAGACATTATTTCTAATTTGAAACTAACAGTAATAAAGGTATTGCACGGGACTAACTTTTGTCACTAGTTAGTGCCTAATAGAGATACTTTGTGCTTAAATTTTTAGGCACTAAAGTAGATTCCTTATATACTAATAAGATTCTAGTTATGATATGAGAAGAAGACACATGGTATCTTTCACACAAGACAAACTAACACTTTGTGGACACAGTGCCACCGAGCAAGAGTTCAGGAGAATGAAAATGTTTGCGGATAAAGATGTAACATGTAAAAGATGTTTGAATCTTTACCAGGCATATCTGGACAAAAATGAGATCAAAATTGACTCTAACACACACCTATTGAAAGCTAAAGCCTAACTTTCGAGTTAAGCCGTAGTTTTTAGGCACTACTAGGTGGCTGCCTGCGTCCTGTAGCCATCTAGTATGCCAACCTAGTATTATGAGAAAAAGACACTTACCTTCCATTGATTTAGAATTTGTTACTATGTGCGGACATAGGACTACTGAGCAAGAATTTTTAATGATTAGATCAACAAAGGAAAGTAGTGTAACTTGTAAAAGATGCTTAAGACTTCACAACATACATCTTGCTAAGAACAAAAAATAGGCTACTAGACCATCCGTTCGATATAAATAGCAATGAACAGATAATCATTCGCCCAAAATTAAAGTGGGCACAGTAACGTCGACCTTCTCGCGTCAGTTGACATCGCTGTACCCGGGGTGGATTTGGGGCCTGATCCTAAGATCAGGTTCCTCATCCGGCGTACAAGTTTTGTTTCCCGTAACATCTTACTTGTTTCCTGGCTTGCGTGCTTAGATCGTTTCCCCTTAGGTTTTAAATTGTTTCCTTCTTTTCCCGTAAAATTTGTTTCCTCCGGTGTCCCGGTTGTTTCCCGTTTTACATTCTAAGATTGTTTCCCCTTAGTTTCCCAAGTTGTTTCCTTCTAGGCGTATTCCCACTACCCTTAAGTTGGCTTCATACCCCGAGAGGTATGTTTCCCAGATTGCGGGAACTTAGAATACGCGGGGGGTGTATATACTGCTTATCAGATACACTTAAATATGATGAGCGCAAAAACGTAAAATTAACTAAATTGGACGTGTTTTTTTACTAACTTTTTATATTTTTGCGTTAGCCATTTTACAGACTTCATCAAAATGAATTTTTTCAACTGGCTGAACTGATAATCTCTGACCTCTTTTGATTACTAGCATCCCATCTAAGCTTTCATTTTCCTTCAATTGATCTAGAGAAACTATTTCATCAAACTTAGAAACTGGCTCCATATCAACAAGGAACCATCTAGGAACCTCTTCCGTGGCTTTAGGGTCATAATACTTTGACTTCTTATCAAACTGAGTGAAGTCTGGATAAGATTCCTTACAAATCCTGGCAATGCCTGCGATATGTGGTGGTTTAGTATTGGAATGATAGTAGAGAACTAAATCGCCTATCTTCATCTTATCTCTCATGAAGTTTCTAGCCTGATAATTACGAACTCCATCCCAGTAAGTACTTCCATCTTTCATTAACTCATCGAATGAGTAAACGTGTGGCTCACTTTTCATTAACCAGTAATTTGTCATTACTTGGCTAATTCAGCTGCCTGTTTAACCCATTCGTCGCGTTTAACTCTTCCTGGGAAGAACTCGATAGCAACGTTTACTTCTTCTTCAATTTCAGATGTCATCTTTGCAATTTGAGAGAATTTGAAAATTCCTAAAGCATTGAGTTTTTCTTCAATGAAAGGTCCAATTCCCTTAATCTCTTGCAAGTTATCCCTGTCTGATGCACTTGCTATACCTAGGATACCAAAATCGATACCTTCTGCCTTGGCTGCAACTCTATCTAGCTCTTCTGCTTTCTTGATTGCTTTCTCATCAAGCTCTGCATCTTCACCAATCAAGATCTTGGCTTGAGCTACCCATTGGTCTCTCTTAACTCTACCTGGGAAGAACTCTATTGCTTCGTTTACTTGATCTTCTAAATCTGGAGTCATATTGGCAATTTGCCTGTAGGTATAGATTCCTAAAGCATTCAATTTTTCTTCGATGAAAGGACCTATTCCTTTGATTACTTGTAGATCATCTTTTGATACAACAATAGAAGCTGCAACAAATGTCCTGGTAATTCCAGCTACGCCTGTTAATTGATCTCCTTGTTTACCTCTCCAAGTAAAAGTCTCACTTCCATCAGCATCAGTAATTGTTGCTGTACCTTCTGTTTCAAACTCCGATGCATTTGCTAATTCAACTTCAGAAGCTCCACCTTCGACTTCGCTAGCTAATGTACTCTGGGTAGCAACACCGATTACTTTGAAATCTATTGATTCGGATCTAGCTTTAACCCTGTCAAGTTCTTCTTGTTTCTTAACTTCTTTTTCAGTAACAACTGGCTTAGGCTTTGGTTCTGGTTCAGGTTCTGGCTCAGGTTCCGGTTCTGGCTCAGGTTCCGGTTCTGGTTCAGCTTCTTCCTTCATGACTTCTACTGCCCATGAAACATACACAGAAGCTGTTCCGAGTTTCATTAGAGCTTCATATTCAGCTCCATCTGTACTTGGCTTCTCATCGTTGAAGTTGACTCTGAACTTAATTTTGCCGTCATCATTCACTTTCAATGACGATGCTGCACCAGAATCATCTAATTCTGATACCACAGAGAATCTCTTGCCGTTGTCCTTGGAATTCAAATCTTTAGCATTTACAACTCCACCTGGTTTCAACCCAGATATAGTTAGAATTTGCTTAGATGAAATTTCTTCACCAGGTTCTAATCCTTTGGCTGGAGATAGAACGAAAGGATCCATCTTGGTTCCAGCTCCACCTACAAACTTAGGTTTAGATGAAGCATTCTCTGGTTCTGGATTAGAGGTTAGAACTGGTTCGGGCTCTTTATCTTTATCAACTTCTTTGCCTTTCTCTGTGACAATAAATTTGATTTCTCCTAAGAATTTACCTTTAGAGTGCTTCATAACAACTTCATTAGTGAATTCTCCAACTTTCTTTGGATGTCCAGATATAATTCCTGTCTTGGAATCAATATCCATTCCTTCTACGAGATTTCCTGAAATTGCATAGGTTACTCTTCTTAGTTTACCCCTGTTAGTAAACTCTCTGAATTTTTGAGCGGTTTCATGTAATGAAGGCTTCATTATGATTTTGTCTTCTTTTGCCCCAATTGTATATTCTACAATGTGAGGTGTGTAAATCAATGCGTTATCATATTGCCTCTTCAGTAACGGTATCAAAAGAAGTAATAATAACAACAAGAACCACCAACAGAATTCGTCAAAGCTTCTTCCTGAATCTGATGTAGTGTTAGTAGATGCAACTCCCTGAAGCATGTCATTTACCCCATCTCCGTCTGAGTCTGCTGGGTTACCTGTAGTTGAATTTGGATTATATTCATCTCTATCGAGTATTCCATCACCATCTGCATCTCCATCTGGATCAACTGGCAAAGGATCCCAATTATCTGGAATACCGTCGTCATCTGAATCTTTGACTAACGGATTTGAGCCAAGAGAGATTTCTTCGGTATCATTCAAACCGTCTCCATCATCATCAGTATCTGCTTCGTTACCAATTCCATCTCCGTCTGTATCGAACCATTCGCTGGAATCTAGTGGGAAGGCATCAACTGCAACACAAACGTCTACGATTGTGACATTACCGTCACAATAGCCGTCGTCATCTGTGTCTGGATCTAATGAATTAGTTTCACCATCATCAAAAGTTCCGTTGCCGTTTGTATCTTCTTCAATGTCAGTCAGACCATCGTTGTCATCGTCTAAATCTTCTACGAGTGCTGGATCAGATGTTGAATTGCCTGTAATTGTATCTGGCATTCCATCTCCGTCTGTATCTTTACTTGCGGAAGGATCGTCCGGGAAATCATCAAATTCGTTATTGACTCCGTCACCATCTCTATCTAAAATATCGCAAATTCCTTCAACTGCAATAGGACCATCGCAGATTCCATCTCCATCGGTATCTGCCTTCAGAGGATCTGTTTCACCTACGTCAACAATTCCATTTCCGTTTGCATCTTCTAATGTATCATTCAAACCGTCACCATCATCGTCTAGGTCTTCATTATTGCCAGTTCCATCTCCATCAGTATCTAGCCATTCAGAAGGATCTAATGGGAAGGCATCTGGGCCTGCTTCACAAATGAGAACATCTCTGATAGTAACTGAGACAGGACCGTCACAGTAACCATCGTCATCTGTATCTGGATCTAATGAGTTAGTTTCACCTGCATCAAACGTTCCATTACCATTTACATCTTCTTCAATATCAGTAAGACCGTCATTGTCGTCATCAGGATCTTCTACAAGAGCTGGATCTGAAGTTGAAGGACCTGTTAGATTATCTGGGATGCCGTCGCCATCTGTATCCTTGTGAGCTCCAGCATCTAGTGGGAAATCATCTCCTCCGATACAAACTCCAATTACAGTTAGAGGACCGTCACAGAAGCCATCTCCATCTGTATCTGGATTGGTTACGTTAGTTCCTATTACGGTTTCTTCACCCTTTGGTAATCCATCGTTATCTATGTCACAAGCGGTTGAATTCTCGTCTGGTGAACATCCATCAAATGTATCAGTTCCATTAGATATTTCATCAACATCAAGGAAATTATCATTATCGTCGTCAGGATCTTCATTATCTCCTATTCCATCTCCGTCGTTATCATTCCACTCATCTGGATTTGTCGGGAAAGCATCTGGGCCTGCTTCACATATTAGAACATCGTCAATAGTTACTGAAACAGGACCATCACAGTAGCCATCATCGTCTGTGTCTGGATCTAATGATTCTGTTACAGGATTTGAATTTTGCTCCTGAATATCGGTTAATCCATCGCCATCATCATCTGTATCTGCATTATTACCAATTCCATCTTTATCTGTATCTAACCATTCAGTAGGATTATCAGGGAAATCATCTAAGTAATCTAGATAACCATCACCATCAGAGTCTGGATAATAAGTTGAAAGACTAACCCTTGTTGTGTAAGTATTGCCATCAATTTCAGCACTTACTACATATGTTGTACTTGGAGTTTCCTCAAGAGGAGTTCCGCTGATAGTACACGTGCCTTGAGCGATAGTCAATCCATCGGGCAAATCAGGTGAAATTGAACAGGTTGCACCGGTGACATTAACGATACTGTTCATCAATGAATTATCCTCTGTTAAGAAAGAATACGATGCATCAACTTGTACTGGCGCGCGTCTACAAGTGTCACCAGAACCACAACCACTAGTTCCATCACCATTTTGACCGTGACTGTGCCTACCCCAACAATAAATTGTTCCATCCTCTATCAAAACACAGGTGTGATCCCCGTTACTTTCAATCGCTATTTTGGCCTTGTCACCACCAAACTCATTTGTCGCTACTGGCTTATAGTTACCCGAACCGCTACCTTGACCTAGTTGCCCTGCGTTGCCTCTTCCCCAACAAAAAACTGAGTTATCATCGAGAATTGCACAAGTATGGTCGTCACCAGTTCCTACTGCAAGTGCAGACCGACTACTTGGCCAATTGTCTGGATTTACCAAAGTAGGAACAAGAATCTTATTAGGACTATTAGAGCCAGTACCTATTTGTCCGTTATCGTTTCTACCCCAGCAAGCTAGTGAGCCATTTTCAAGAACTGCACAGGTATGATCATGATTACTAGATATGGCAATAGCGGGCCCACCAAGTGATTGAGTAGATGTCGGCAGAAGTCGATTTGTTGTTGTATTATCTCCAATTTGCCCTTGATTATTATGGCCCCAACATGAGACAGTTCCATCATCAAGCAGTGCACAATGATGTGCGCGTCCCGATGTAATCGCTACTGCTTTTTTACCATCTGTAAATGGGAAAGTCTGTGTAGGTGAAAATCTATCTGTTGTTGTATTATCTCCTATTTGCCCCCAATCGTTACCTCCCCAGCAGGAAACTGAACCATTTTCAATAAGAGCACATGCACTGGTGAAAGCTACTGAAATTGAAGTGGCGTAAAGTTCTGATCCTGTTACATTAGTGAGCTCAGGAACTATATGCTTAGTTGAACTATCTGGGTTGCCTTCTCCGTCTCCCATTTCACCTTCCCAATTCAGACCTCCCCAACAAGCGACAGAACCATTTTCCAATAGAGCGCATACATTGTAACCGCCTGCAGCTATTGCTACAACAGATCGATTATCTGGCATAGGTGCTGTGAAAATTGGACTGCCTGAGTCTGAAGCTCCACCATTGCCTAACGTGTAAATACTTCCACTTCCCCAACAAGCTACAGATCCATTCTCTACTATTGCACAAGTTGAACGGCCTGCCAACGCAATATTTTGGTTAACCAATGTACCTGCAGACTTCAAATCGTACTGGAAGGTGATGTTTACCATAGGCTCATCTATGGCAAGATCTGCACTATCCTCACTTGGGAAAATTGGATATAATTGTTCTAAAACTTGCAATTTGAAATCAAAAGTATATTTTAGAGGAGGCGTTCCGAACGTTATGTTTGTAGGATCGTAAACTCGAAGCTCATTACCATTATAGTAATCATTGTCCGTACCTGATTCGCACCTTTCATTCATACCAATGTATAACTTGTTGTTGAGGACAAATGGGCCATTACCGTTTTCAACATAAAGATCACAAGTTTCATTGTATGGGCGTGGAACTACAGGATAAGTTCCAGAACCATTTGGAATTCCATCTGTTCGCCATAACACTTCGATATCATCATCAATAAGCTCAGAGTAAGAGTTCGCTCGGAAAAAAAGTGTGTCTCCTACAATGGTGAAAAGCTCATTTGAAACTGGCAAGAATATATTATTACCACCATCCTCGTTCTCATCACAACCTCTAACGATTACAGTGCCCTCTTCAGTTCCATCTGTTTTCCAAAGAAGATTATCAACGCAGTGATAATAATTATGATTCCAGCCGCTGGCTGAGGCTTTAAAGTAAGCTTCACCGTTAAAAGTTACACTTCCTTGAAAATTGCTAGGACTAATACCATCCTGAAAGTCAAAAATAAAAGATGTTCCCTCTGGAGTTCCATCGGTAACAAACAAGTCAAGATGGCCAAAACCATCTTGCTGGGCAAAGAAAATAACTGAATCGCCTGCTTTAGTAAAGCCCGGAGAATGTGTACCTGAAACTCCACTACTTTGACCAGAATAAACATCCATAAGCATCTGAGGATTAGTCGAAGATACTGGGGCCGTTGTATCGTATACCCAAGGTTCATGACCATTATCATGCTCATCTTCAGCTGCAAAGTAAATTAAATCTCCATCCCCAAATAAGCGAGAAACACTCGCGTCGCCATTATTTGTAGCGTTATCATTTAAGTTAACAACCATTTCAGTACCGCTTTCAGTACCGTCAGTTACCCACAATTCACGGCCATATTCGTCGCGGTCTCCAGCTGAAAAGTAAATTTTACCATTTGCTTCAACAAGAGGGCCCATTACGCCACCATTGTTTTCATGAATATCAGTTAATTGAATTGTTCCATCTTCAGTACCGTCTGTCTTCCATAATTCCAATCTAGTATGATCTGGTGATACAGCAATGAAAAATATTTCACCGTTGAATGAGGTAATATGTGCAGGGTTGGAAGAACTTTCGCCTTCAACCATATCTTTAACCATAACAGTACCTTCTTCTGTACCGTCTGTTTTCCATAATTCCTCTCCGTGAATTCCATCATTTGCACTAAAGAATAAGTTGTCGTTGAAAATGAGAGGGGTACCATCATAACCTAAATCCCAGAAAAGTGAAGACCCTGTACCATTTCTGATGTCCTTAACCATGTAAGTTCCATCTTCGGTTCCGTCAGATCTCCAAAGTTCCGTACCGTGTTGTCCTTCACCATATCCATCATTAGCTCTGAAATAAGCAACACCATTCATGACGCTAGAATCAGGAGATGCACAAAGCTCTGTATCGCCCACGCAGTTAGGTAAACCAACATAACCACCATAACCTCCTAACCTTATATCTTTCACAAGGTTCGTCGAGCCATCTCCGTTGTAAAAGATAGTATCACCATTAGTACTTTTAGCTGTAAGAGTAACTTTGTAGTCAGTCCAATTCATGACTTCTGTTGGAGTTCCAGTAATTTTTCCCGTGTTAGAGTCTAAGCTCAAACCTTCTGGTAAACTAGGTGAAATTGACCAATGCATACCATCAATTGAATGATACAAAATATCTGTGGGATCATAAGAATAAAGATGATTAGTGCTAGATGGATACGCTTGAAAAACAATGAGATTGCCAACCTTATTGTAATGTTGAGGGTTTGAGTCATACTGATTTTGATTGATATTTGCTACCATTACTGTGCCAGATTCAGTTCCATCACTTATCCAAAACTCGTCGCCTGCTTCATCATCATCTGCTGTGAAAAATAAACGATCTCCAATTGGAGTCATTTGTTTTGGATTACTAGATCCATAACCAGGAGCAATGTCTTTAACGAGATAAGTTCCGTCTTCAGTTCCATCACTCCTCCATAATTCATCTCCAATGCTACCATCATTAGCTCCGAAATAAACTATGTTACCAAAACTTACTATTCGATTAGATACAGCACCTGTTGAGCTGATATCCTTAACTAAAAGTGTGCCATCTTCTGTACCATCACTTTTCCATAATTCATTTCCGTGAGTTCCATCGTTAGCTCTAAAGAACAAAGTACCTCCGGCTACAGTAAATGCATTTAGATCACTGGAGGTACTGCCTGGCCTAATGTCCTTAACAAGAACAGTTCCATCACTTGTACCATCTGTTTTCCATAATTCTCTACCTCCACCTCCAGAACCTGATCCGGTGAAATACAAGGTGTCTCCCATTACAATTAATTCTGTTACGCCGCCTACACCAGTTGATATTTGTATTGTCCCTTCCTCAGTTCCATCTGTTTTCCATAGTTGATTCGAATTTATTTGATTACCAACTGTAAAAAAGACCTCATCTCCAAACAAAGTTAGCCTATTTGGGTAAGAACTTCCATCTGAAACAATGTCCTTAACTCGAACTGTTCCATTGGTAGTTCCATCTGTCTTCCAAAGTTCTCTATCCTCAGAATCATCAGAACCTGAAAAGTAAGCAACGTCACCTGCATCTAAGAAACCCCAAGGGTCACTGTCGCTGTCTTCGCCACCCTCATCCATATCCTTAAGCATAAAAGTACCATTTTCAGTTCCGTCACTAATCCATAATTCTTCTCCGTACGTACCGTCATTGGCACTAAACAATATTGAATCCTTGAATCTTGTAAGGCCGTGGTTTATCTCGCTACCTGTAGAGCCCGGACGTATGTCTTTGACTAATTCTACTCCATCTGCAGTACCGTCAGTTTTCCATAACTCATTCCCATGCTCACTAGTTGATGCCGTGAAAAAAAGAACGCTATTCACTTCAACTGTATTAGAAACATAACCTATAGGGTTTGATGTAATTGCAGTAATGTTTCCTGAACCTTTGTAGGCTGCCTCTTCTCTATAAGCTTCTAAATAGTCGAAAGTAATAGGTTCTATAACTTCATTTTCGTATACTGAGTAGGATGGTTTATAGGGAGTAAAATCTGTAAAGTTACGAATTATTCGTAACTCCTCGCCATGTTCTGAATCTTTAGCTGAAAAGAACAGGTGTCCGCCAGCAATGTGGCCATCATCTGGAAGTGCAAGTCCATCTGGATAAATGTCTGTGAGCTGATAAGTGCCATCAATAGTTCCATCTGTTACCCAAACTTCTCTACCTCCACCGCTTTCTCTTGGTGCTATGAAGAGGCCGATGTCCTCAAAATTAGGTAAATATGATTCAAAGTGGAATTGACCTTGGGTAGGAGGAACCCTAATTAGTGAAGCTCCTTCAGAGGTGCTAAAAAATTCGGACGTACCTTCTGCAGTCCCATCGGTTTTATACATTTTAACAGCATAGGTAGTATCATTATACTTCGTGAAAAATAAATCAGTTCCTACTATAAATTTAGTGCTTATTTGTGAATCATCTGAACCTGGTTCCATGTCTACTACAAGGGAAGTTTCATTAGTTGCTGGATTGTATTTGTAAAACTCTTCACCATATTCTATGCTATGTCCTTCAAAAATAAGAATGTCTCCTAATGGAAATCCTGGGCCCTGCACATCAATGCAATTAACTGTACACGAACTATCGTTTGATGCATTTGTTAAACGATAAGTTCCATCTGCAGTTCCATCAGTTCTCCATAATGCTTTCTTATCACTGCCAGTACCGCCAACGCCACCCACGAAATACACAATACCATTATGCTTAGTAAACCACTGAACGAAAGTATTGCCATCACTGTACGCAGTCCCAACCGCATTAGTTCCTGCTTCAGTACCGTCAGAAATCCATAATTCAAAATCGTCTGCTGCAGGTTGAGCACTAAATAATACTCTTTCCTCATCCAAAGGAAAGAAAAAAGCAGGCCGACTGGATCCATCTTCGTCAATTTCTTTGACCATATAAGTGCCATCTTCAGTTCCATCAGTTCTCCACAATTCAACATTACCGGATTCGTTTTGAGCTCCAAATAGAACGAATTCATCGTTGACTGAAATTGGCCAAGCAGCTGGATTATTCCTGAGTTGATCGGAAATACCATCTCCACTTCCACTATCGTCTTCATTAATATTTTTGACAATTACTGGCTCTGAAGAGCCATCGTATGAATGTAGTTCCCATCCATAAGTATCATGTTCTTTAGCAAATAGTAGTGTATCCCCAAGAGAGGCAAAATAAGTACAATGACCGCCTGAAAGTGGAACTGTACCTTCTTCAGTACCGTCCGATCGGTAACAATTATAACCACCTTGCGAGAAATACAAGTTACCATCTGTATGGGCAAAAAGACTTTGAGGATTACTACCAATATCTCCTGAAACTATGTCTTTGAGAAGAGTTGCATTTTCAACAGTACGTGATCTAGCACCATTTTCACCATACAATTCTTCTAAAATTGAAGAGTCTTCAACTACTACTGATGAGTAGGAATCTGTGTCTACTACGACAAGCGCTTGAGATATGAAACTCAAAACGACTAGCATTGATACTATGCGCCTAGAATACATAAACTTTTTTCGCATCGAAAGTCTCTATATAGTACTATTTACTGCAATGCATTCTACTTTGAATTCTAGTCAGAATTAGATAATCTTTCAATTAATTTCTTTTTATTACCTGACGATTTTAAGTTCCTTTTTTTCGCTAACTCAACAAGCTCAGCTTTAGTCATAGAAACGTAATCGTATTCCTCATCTTCAGGCTCCTCGTCGTCAGAATCTGCAGAATCAGTCTCTTCTTCTACGTTTCCTTCAGGTGATTCCGTATTTTCCTCAATTTCACCCTCCAAAAGTTCAGTCGCTGAATCAAGATCTACACTTATTCTATCATCTAAATCTTCTTCTTCATGACTATTGTCTACAGTTTTTTCAGGCTTACTCTCTTCCTCTTTCCCTTCTGTTGGGTTTTCAGTAGCAAGAGCATCCATCATGTCTACATATTCTTCTTCAATATTGGCAGCTGCAGAACCAGTCTCAAGAGCAAGTGTTTCTAATTCATCAATCTTTTCTTTGCTATCATCTAAATCTGCCTCAAATTCGGCTAATTCTTTTTCAAATTCATCCTTATTTTGCTCTAATCTTAGTTCGAATTCTTTCTGTTTATCTTTTAATTTATTATCTCTCTCATCTAATAATTTTTCATATTGCTCTTTGGTCTTTTCCAATGTTTCCTTAAGCCTAGCACGTTCAACATCGAACTGTTGCTCAAGAGAAATTTGCTTTGAAACAAACTCCTCTTCCAAATCCATCCTTTTCGTTTGTAACCTGTAGTCTATTTCTTCTTCTCTTTTCTTAAGATCTTCCTCACGAAGAAGAAGCTGAGCAACAGTTCTTGGTGCTGCTAATGGACTGCCTTCAACTCTTTCCCTCAAGACTGCAGTTTCAATTACTTCAACTCGAATTGTTGTAGAGAACTCTCCACCTAAAAACTTCATTTTAACCTCAGATGTGTGGTTTCCCAGCTCGAGCGGGTAGCCAGATATTACTCCAGTGTTAGGATCAAAGTCTAGCCCCAAGTCTAACTCAGGATATATTACATATCTCACATTAACAAAATCTTTAGGCTTTATTAATCCCAGAGCTGTAATTAAAGGGTCAATTTGAGGTTTCATAGTAACCAATGAATCATTCCTATCCTTAACAAACAACACGTACCTTGGGTAGTAGGAAAGTGGATTGTTATATTTCACAAAAATAATTAAAGCGAAAAGGAGTAATAGTCCTGTCAAGACTATATACAACATTTCATTTTCTCTTTCAAAGTAGTTGTAATAATCAATAACATTGAGTAAAGCAAATATTAAAAATAATCCAAGAAAATTACTGCGGACAAAACTCAACAAAATATCTTTACTTAACGAATATCGAAGATATAACTGTAAATCACGAACTTTCATCCTCATCTTCCTCAGGCTGCATACCTTCTTTCAAGCCTTCGTCGAAAGCAGCTTTAGATTGGCCCATGCTTTTGGCAAGCTCTGGTAATTTCTTTGCTCCAAAAAGAAGTAAAACTACTCCGCCAATAATTATAGCCTCAGTTGTACCAATCATATTATTCTATCAATAGAGAGGTACATTAACCTTACGGGGGAATAAACAAAACCCCCTTCCGAATAAAGTATTGTGGAAAACATACCGGCCTACGATGAAATTTCAGCAAATTTGAGAAAGCGAGCATGGCTGTATCTGATAATTGCAACTGCTGTTTTCATCTTAGGATTTAACTACTCTGAAAATTTAACTGAATGGCTAGGCGATAAACTATTGCCTAATGATGCTACTCTTGTTTATCTTTCTCCTGCTGAATTCTTAATTTTAAAAATGAGGATTGCAGCCTATGCAGCACTATCTGTTTCTTTCATTCTAATTATGATTGATTGCTGGACAACAATGAGAAAAAGAACTGATCTACCTGAGATTGGGTTAGCTAAAATTTTGGTTGTCTTATCAATTTCTCTAGGGCTGTTTGCTTCAGGAACTCTTTACTCGCTAGAACTAATGCTTCCTCTCGTCTTAGACTTTTTACAGAGCGATGCTGCAGATGCTGGTTTAGAAACTACCTACAGACTTACTTCATTCTATCACTTTGTGTTCCTACTTACATTCGCACTCGGCATCAGTTTTCAATTGCCATTAGTTGTAATGTTACTACTCAAATTAGAATTGGCTACAACAGAGCAACTATCTGAATTTAGAAGTCATCTGATAGTTACGTTCTTTGTTCTATCGGCGTTGATAACTCCACCAGATGTAATATCTCAATTTTTACTTGCAGTACCCTTAATTGTTCTATACGAACTTTCAATAATCCTAGGTAAAATATACTAGTTATGAAAATACAGCCATTATTGATTTCAGGAATAGCAGCATCGCTCCTCTTCTCAGGAATGGCTTCCGCCGACGGAGGTGGCCACAAGGAAGTATTGCCTGATGAAACAATAATAGGAATAAGCCTATTATCTTCATTAATTACATACTTCCTAATCCCAAAAATAAGTAAATTTGAACTAAATAATGAGCAAAGGCTAGTCTCCTCACTGATTATGTTTACAGTTGTAGTACATGCGATACTTGGAATAGACGATTTGAAACTATTAGCTGGAGCTGCAGGATTTTTAGGATTTGGAGTTGTATTTTTTGTATTAGAAATTCCTATTGTTGAAAATAATAGAAAAAATCTTTCATATCTGTTTACTGTCTATACATTAGCAATAGTTATCTTCTATGTTTATCTACATCCTGACCTAATGAAAGATGGAAGTTACGATTTAGTTGGGATTCTAACAAAAATATCTGAAATTGGAATTATTGGATTGACGCTAAAGAGATAAGTTATGCAAATAGGAATACACACTTTTGCATCTGCAAATTTTAAAGATAAGGATGGAAACCAAATTCCTGGAAATCAGGCAATTAATGAATTACTGGATAGAATAGAATATGCAGATAAAATTGGTATTGATGAAGTTGGCATAGGGGAACATCACAGAAAAGAATTCCTTGATTCTGCAGCCCATATCACTCTAGCTGCAGCGGCTGCGAGAACTAAAAATATCAAATTAACAAGTTCAGTAACTGTACTAAGTGCTGCTGATCCAGTTAGAGTCTTTCAGAATTTTGCTACTCTTGACCTTGTTTCTAATGGAAGAGCTGAAATTGTAGCCGGACGAGGCTCTTTCACGGAAGCATATCCCTTGTTCGGTTTGAAGATGGAGGATTACAACGACCTTTATGCTGAAAAACTTGAATTATTATTGAAAATCAGAGATAACGAGATCGTTAATTGGTCTGGAAGATTCAGACCTGATTTAGTAAATCAAGCAATTTATCCTAGACCTATACAAAATCCACTTCCAATATGGGTTGGTGTAGGAGGAACTCCACAGTCATTCATTAGAGCAGGTGTTCTAGGATTACCGTTAATGATTGCGATTAT